>Ga0190293_1000722_pt1 | contig 11769 bp, 9 predicted proteins | sample 48693001_MG_FD_161671 | JGI IMG/M metagenome (GOLD analysis project Ga0190293, IMG submission 161671) | Hydrothermal vent microbial mat bacterial communities from Southern Trench, Guaymas Basin, Mexico - 4869-30-0-1_MG | ecosystem: Environmental > Aquatic > Marine > Hydrothermal vents > Microbial... | reverse complement strand
TGAAGGAGGTCTTCATTCATGCCCTGAATCGAAAGGGCCCTTTGATGCTCCTGATGGGAGTTGATCTGTGAGAAGAAGGTGTTGTCGGTATTGATACAGGCCTTCACTCCTTCTGCAAGCCAGCTACCAAGAGGGTGCTCCTGCTGACTCGGCACCACCCCGCATTGAAGATTGGAGGTGGGGCAGGATTCAATGGTGACTCCTTTTGACAGCACGAGTTCCAGCGCCTGCGGGCTTTCAAGTAAGGTGGTGGCGTGGCCTAGTCTCTCCGCCTGAAGAAGATTGATGGCGGTGATGATCTCCTGCGGGGGTCTTCCCTCTGATGCGTGAACCGTTCTGTGGATGCCATAGTCACAGGCCTTTTCATAAGCAGATTGATAATCTTCCAGTTTGAAATTTTGCGCACTGTGGGGTCCTCCCGCCAGGTCGATGGCGACCACGTCCGGCCTCGATTTTGCGATCTCGACAAATTGCAATAACAGCTTTGGGTCGTCTCCATAAAGCCCGCATAAAATCAATCCGGCCCGCCCGTCAATCCCCTCCAGCACCGCATCGATAATCTCCTCAAACCTCAAGCCTTTTTGTTGATGGAGGTGGGGGCCAAATCGAATTTCCAGGCGTTCGAGATTCTCCTCTTCGCCATCCTCACAGATTTCAGCTGCCACCCGGGTGAGTTCAGGGGGTTCCTGCAGCAGCAACAGGGAGGTTTGAAAATAATCCAGAGCCCTGCCTAAAGTCATGTGGGGCTTGAAGGTAAAGTCATCTGGAATCTTGACATCAAATTTATTGGCGAGATTAGCAATGGTGCTTTTTCTCAGTGATCCGTCCAGATGACGGTGCAGATCTGTTTTGGCTTCAATCATGATCAATATGTTCTAGGTGATAAGCGCCAGGGTTTCGTTTACTGAAGGTATGAAATAGCCTCCAGAGCAGGAGAGTTGGACATTTGTAGAGTCAAGGTGATGCTACGCCGATACCGGGGAGGGATCAATGCCTCATTAAAGACCACAGCCTTCTTTTCCCACCGTCCCTCTTGTCGCTCTTGACAAGAATCAGAGTCAATATGATAATCTAGACATCTAATCTAGACAGGGAAACGGCATGTCTCGAACCGAATGGTCGTTACAGGACGCAAAAAATCGTTTCAGCGCTGTGGTGGATGCTGCGATCAAGGGGGCGCCCCAAAAAGTGACGCGGCGCGGTAAACCTGCGGTCATGGTCATCTCAGTCGAAGAGTATGAGCGCTTGCATCAATTAGAGAGGGCTGCAGCGCCTACCTTCGCAGATCTACTGCTCGCCATGCCTCGGGATGACATTGAATTTGAGCAGAACTCCATCCGGCCCCGTGAGATAGATTTCTGATGTTTCTCATCGATACCGTGGTACTTTCAGAGTTGCGCAAACGGGAACGTAACCCTGGCGTCGAGAACTGGATTAGCAGCCAAAGATCGGCAGACCTTTACCTCAGCGCCCTCTCCATCGGAGAGATTGAGCGCGGCATCGCTCAGCAACAACGTAAAGATCCAAAGTTTGCCGAGCTGCTGCTCACCTGGCTGGATAAAGTACTCATGCTGTATGAAGAACGGATACTGCCCATCGACCTGCCAACTTGCCGGCGTTGGGGCCGCCTGAGTGCAGCCATTGGCCACGATAGCGCTGATCTGCTGATTGCCGCAACGGCCCTTGAACATGGTCTGACAGTCGTCACCCGAAATGTGCGGCACTTTGAACCAACCGGCGTGCCGATATTCAATCCATTTCTCTGAAAGTGTCAAGAAGCATTGTTGTAGTGCAGCAATTCTCAATGCACCAATAAAGTGTCGACATTTTAAAAGACTTTTACCACGAAGCACACGAAGACCACGAAGAGTCGACTAGATACAAAAATAGCTTCGCGCTCTTCGTGGTGAGTATCTCTTTGCATTTAGAATTGCCGGTTGTAGTGGAATCATGTTTTTTATTGATAGAATGCAAAGAGTTTAAATCTCCAGAAAATAGGCAGTAAAATCGTGCAGTATTTAGTTCTTGCCACCATTTTTGTTCTGATTCTCTTGCTTGCAAAAAGCGCCATACGTCCTCTCTATCTGTTTGGGGGAACATTGGCGTTTTTTTATTTTTTGGAACTGATCAGCACCGAAAACCTGCTCCACAATTTTGTCAATGAAGGTCTGGTAACCCTGGTTTTACTCCTGTTGATTTCAACTGTTCTGGAAAACACTGTATTTATACGGCAAAACAGCGGTTTTCTTTTTTCGAAAAACAGATATCGCTTCTCTCTATTCAAAATCACCTCTATTACGTCATTGTCTTCTGCTTTTTTAAACAACACTGCAGTCGTAGCGATCATGATGGGTGTTATCAATCGGCAAAAAAATGAAATTTCAAGCAAGTTTTTATTGCCTCTCTCCTATGCCGCCATTTTGGGTGGAACTGTCACATTGATAGGAACATCGACGAATCTGATTATTAACAGCTTCGTTATCGGTGAAGGAATGCCCTCACTGGGAATGTTCGATTTCGCTCCCATAGGAATCGTGCTGGTTATAGGCGGATTTATCTATATGCTGCTGTTTTCGTCAAAGCTTTTGCCTGACATTCCGGTTGATGATATTGACGATAGACTCGCCTATTTTATTGAAGCAAAGGTCAGCGACAAATCTGCATTGATTGGCAGAAGCGTCAGGGAGAATAGATTCAGAAATATGCGTGAGCTTTTCCTTGCCGAAATTGTTCGCGATGAGAGGCTGATTTCCCCTGTTGCGCCCTCTGAAGTGATAGAAGCAGAAGATATCCTGGTGTTTACCGGCAATGTTCAGGATATCGAGGAGTTGAATAATTTTGATGGGCTAACAATCTTTGAAGAGAAAAGCAGGGTGTTGAGTTCAAACCTGGTTGAGGCCATTGTTTCACACCTCTCTACACTGATAGGCCAAAAAATCAAAGAGGCGAATTTTCGTTCGAAGTTTAATGCTTCCATAGTAGCAGTTCGCCGTGGGAGTCAACCCCTGCGAGGGAAAATAGGCGAGATCCGTATCGAGGCTGGAGATCAGCTGATACTCTCTGTTGGTCAGGATTTTAAAACAAGAGGGAATATCGATAATAATTTTTATCTGATATCGAATGTTGATAAATGCAACTTCCTCTCAATGCGTGAAAGTTTGATGGCGATATTGCTGTTTACAGGAGCCATCCTGGTCAGTGCATTGGGCTTGCTTTCACTCTTTAAGGCAATGTTGCTTGTCTTGATGATCTATATTGGGTTGAAGTGGGCGAGACTGAGACAGCTTAAGTTGTATCTCCCTTTTGAACTGATCGTCATCATCGGTTCTGCGCTTGGTATTGCCGAAGTGATGATCTCCAGCGGCGCCGCAACCATTTTGGTTGACTTTATCACTCTGCTGTTTCACGGCATGGGGTGTTATGGCTATTTGATTGCGATTTACTTGCTGACAATGATCCTGACCGAGATCATCACCAACAACGCCGCTGCGGCCCTGATGTTTCCTGTCGCCTATGCGACCGCACAGAGTCATGGTATAGATGTCATGCCGTTTATCATGGCTGTCGCGTATGGCGCCAGCGCCAGTTTTATTACTCCCTACAGCTACCAGACCAATCTGATGGTGTACAGTGCGGGAAGGTACCGGTTTAGTGACTATGTCAGGTACGGTTTACCGATGAGTCTGATCTACAGCGTCATTGTTATACTCATGTTGCCGATAATATTTCCATTTGACTAACTGCGTGATGGGGAGTGGCAGGGTAAATCCTGTGTGGTGAACTGAGCTGGGGGAAAATGCAAAGTCTACGCAGAGATAATTGTACAAACAATCTTGCGCGAGCTTCGCGGGCCGTCGAACTCGCAGAAGAAGATATTTTGCCATGTGGAGAGTCCCAGCTCGCCGTTGATTACAGGAATGGTTTCAGAGGGGCCGACCAGGCCTGCTTTTAAGTGCGAATCGCCGTTGCCATCCTGTTGATCATGCAGCCACACGCCTTTGGGGATTATTTGCCGCAGTAGATTGACGACATCTGTCTGCACGCTCTCATCCCAATTCTCCTGGATCATGATGGCGCCGGTGGCGCCCTGGGCATAGACGCTGAATATGCCATTCTTAATGCCGCTTTCGCCCAGGCATTTTTTCGCCTGTTGGGTAATGTCGACCAGTTGCTCGCGCCTGGTTGTGGGTATTTCAATTGTAAACATCGAGGTGGTTTGGCTCCTTATTCCGCCCATATCCGGGAAAAATCAAAATCAATTTGACAGATTCCCAAATCAAACTCAATAGTCTCGTCTGTGGCATCGAGCTGCTTGATGTAGCGGCCAGCCTGTAGCAGATAGATCTTGGCCACGTTGTTTTCCGGGTCTACGATGCAATAGTAGCTGACGCCCTCACGCTCATAGATCGAGAATTTGATGTTCCGGTCTTTTTGCGCCGTTGACGCTGACAGGATCTCAAAAATAAGAGAGGGCGCCTTGGTGAGAAAATTACCGACAGGCTGGTAACAAACCACCATGTTGTCCGGTTGCACGATCGTGTCTTCCGCCACTTTCCAGTCTACCGGGAGAACTCCCTGACAGGGCTCGCAATTATCAAGTGCTTCATCAAGCAAACGAGCAATTTTATGGCTGATTCTTTGATGCCGAAAGTTTGGAGAAGGCGTCATTGCATAAGGGATGCCTTCTATCAGTTCCCATCGTCCTTCCCATAGCGCGTAGTCATCATATGTATAATGTGGTAAATCGCTTGCTGAAAGCATGTAATGGACTCCTGAGCAGAACAGTTGGGCATTGGCAGTATTGAATTGATGCTACGCTTTTGCCTGTATGAGATCAATTGTTCATTGAATCTCTCCGCCGTCGGTGGGACACTTGTTGGCGGCATACTTGAGAAGTTCTACTCTTCGCCAACTCCCAACAGGGAATATTCCATTTGAAATTCATACATGCAGCCGACATCCATCTCGACAGCGCCCTGCGCGGACTCGAACGTTACGAGGGTGCTCCTGTGGAGGAGATTCGCAGCGCCACGCGCCGGGCTTTTGATAACCTGGTGCAGCTGGCGATCGATGAACAGGTGGATTTTGTTCTGCTGGCCGGAGATCTCTATGACGGTGACTGGAGGGACTACAATACCGGCCTCTATTTTGTCAGGCAGATGCAACGTCTGCATGCAGGTTCTATTCCGGTATTCATCGTTGCCGGCAACCATGATGCCGCCAGCCAGATAACAAAGAGTCTGCGTCTGCCGGATAACGTCACGCTGTTCTCCACGCGCAAGCCGGAAACGGTCATCCTGGATGACCTGGGAGTAGCCATCCACGGCCAGGGCTTCTCTACACGGGCAGTCACAGAGGATCTCTCCCAAGGCTATCCGCAGGGTGATGCGCAACTCTTCAATATCGGGCTGCTGCATACCAGTCTCGACGGCAAGCCGGGGCATGAGCCTTATGCGCCCTGCACAATCGATGGCCTGCGCTCCAGGGGCTATGATTACTGGGCGTTGGGGCATGTGCACAAGCGTGAGGTCATCAGCGAAGATCCATGGATCGTTTTTCCGGGAAATGTCCAGGGACGGCATATTCGCGAGACCGGTCCCAAGGGGTGTACGCTGGTGAGTGTCGATAACGGGGTTGTTGGCAGTGTTGAACACGTCGACCTCGATGTCATGCGCTGGGCGCGCTGTGAGGTGGATGTCTCCACAAACGACAGCATGGATGATCTCTACGAGGATGTGCGTATGCGGCTGCAGCAGATTGTGGACGAGGCGGATGGACGGCCTGTGGCGGTGCGCATCGTGCTGCAGGGAAATACGCCGCTGCATTCGCAGCTGCATGCAGGCATGGAGAATTTGAAGCAGGAGTTTCGTGCGCTTTGCAATGGTTTTGGTGGAGCTGGCATGTGGCTGGAGAAGCTCTCGTTAAAGAGTGCTCCCTCGCCTGGGGACGATGAGATTGTGAGCAACGATGAAGCGCTCGGAAGTTTGCTTGGCGTCATCCGCAAACTGGAAGTGGATGATGCGGCAGCGGCCTCTCTGCTCGACGAGGTTTCCGCACTGGGCGGCAAGCTGCCTGCCGAGCTGCGCAGCGGCGATGATGGTTATGATCCGGCAGATCCTCAACAGCTCGGCGATATTCTCGAAGATGTGAAAGAGCTGCTGGTTAACCGCCTGCTCGTGACGGAGGGCTGCGACTGATGCAACTGTGCAGACTCGATCTGGCCGCTTTCGGTCCCTTTACAGGCCATCTCCTGGATTTCGAAAGCAGCGGCGCCACGCTGCACATTGTCTACGGCGCCAACGAAGCAGGAAAGAGTTCTGCTCTGCGCGGTCTCAAGGCGCTGCTCTATGGCATCCCGGCACGCACTGCTGATAACTTTATCCACGCTCATCAGGAGATGCGTGTCGGCGGTTGCCTGCGTTCACAAAATGGAGAAGAGCTCGATTTTGTTCGCCGCAAAGGACGCAAGGATACGCTCCTCTCCGTTGAGGGCGCTCCACTCGACCCTATGGCGTTGAAGGCATTTTTGCAGGGCGTATCGGCAGATTTTTTCGAGTCGCTGTTCGGCATCGATCACGGCGCGCTGGTGCGCGGTGGCGAGGAGATCCTCGATCAAAAAGGGGAGGTTGGACAGGCGCTTTTTTCTGCTGCGCTGGGGAGTCAAATGCTGCATCAGCTGCTTGATGAGCTCGATGCAGAGGCCGACGCACTGTTTCGTCCACGGGGTTCGACGCGGCAAATCAATATAGCAGTGAAAGCGTACAACGCATTGCAACGGGAGATCAGGGAGAAGTCACTTTCATCTTCCCTGTGGAAAACAAAGTGCAGCGAAGTGGAGAGTGCAGCCAGTCGTTTGAATGCGATTGTTGAAGAGATCTCCGCATCCGCCGGTGAGCTGAACCGTCTGCAACGTATCAGGCGAGTGCAGCCAAAATTAGCTCGCCGCAGTGAGCTATTGCAGCAGATTGCCGCCCTCGGTGATGTCGTGGTGGTCTCTGCCGATTTTGGCGAACGTCGCCAGCAGGCGCTACAAAAACTGCAGGCAGCACAGGAGTTAAGGAAGAAAAATAAGAAAGATTACAGTGAAATAGGGAATCAACTTAATGTTATTTCCATTAATTCTGTTTTGCTTGAACTCGGTGAAACCGTCCAGTTGTTGCATGAGAGAGTTGGCGCGCATCGCAAGGCGATGCAGGATCGCCCGGAACTGCGAGTGCGATGCAACCAGCTCCTCTCTGACGCTAAAAAGCAGCTGCTGGAGATCCGTCCCACGCTTCAGCTGGACGATGTGGAGCAACTGCGCCCGGTTTATGCGGGGCGGCAGCGTATCACCGAGTTGGGCGCCAGTCAGCAACCGTTGGCGGCAGCGCTAAAGCAGATCGAGAAGGAGCGTTTTGAAACACAGGCAGCCCTGCAGGAGAGCCGCAAGCAGCTTGCATGCCTGTCGAAGTCGGGTACTGTGGATGCGTTGCGTAGTGTGCTCGATGCGGCCAGAAAGGAGGGGGATCTTGAAGCGATGTCTGCCGCTGGCCACAACGAGTTTGAAGTGTTCGAGCAGCAGGGGGCAGAGGGGCTGGCGCGGCTGACGCTGTGGCAAGGGACAATGCGCGATGTCGTGGTGCTGCCGCTGCCGACGCGTGAGAGCATCAACCGTTTTGAGAAGAGTTTTGACGGGGTCGCCGTGCAACTGCAGCGTCATATAGAGAAACAGGAGGAGTTGGCGCAGAGTCGCTATGCAGCGCAGAGGCAGCTCGGGGAGATGCAGGGGGTTGGCGATGCGCCTAGCGAGGAACGTCTCGATGAGAGTCGTCAACAGCGCGATCAGCTGTGGAGTCTGCTGCGCCGCCGCTGGATCGATGATGAGAATATCGACTCCGAGCTCGGCCAGCTCGATGCAGGGAGTCCGCTTCCCGATCAGTTTGAACAGCGCATCGAGGAGGCGGATGAGATCTCGGATCGCTTGCGTCGTGAGGCCGATCGAGTACAGCAACTGGCGGCATTGGCTGCAGACCTGCGGGAGGTGGAGCAGCATTCCAGCCTGGTCGTGGAGCAACTGCATCGCTCTAGCGAAGAGCGGCAGCAGATCGATGTCGAATGGCAGTCGCTATGGGCTCCTTGCGCTATCCAACCCCTGCCTCCGCGTGAGATGCGCGAGTGGCTTTCCAGGGTTGAAAGATTACAAGATTTGGCGAGAACTATAGATGTAAAAACAAAAAATAATAAAGAGTTGGAGTTAAATCTTAAAGAGTATTCTACAGAAATTGAAGTGCAGCTTGATGAACTGGGCGAGAGGCCTGATGGCGCAATATCCTATGCCAGGTTGTTGGAGATTGCTGCGGGTGTCGTTGCGGCGATTGATCTGTTGCAAGAGCGGCGGCAGAGGTTGCTCGAGGATGAGACCCGGCTTGAGCAGAAGTTACGCACGCTCGACAGCGGCAAGCATGAAGCCGGGGCCGAGTTAGATGCCTGGAAATTGCAGTGGCGCGAGGCAATCTCTGGACTGGGTTTGACGGCAAAGGCTTCGCCATCTGAAGCAAATTTCCTGATTGAGAGGTGTGGAGAGCTTTTCGCTGGACTCGAAAAAGCGCGTGTACTGCAACAGCGTATCGACGGAATCGACAGGGATGCCGAGCTGTTTCGTAAGCAGGTGGAGCAGGTTGTCGAGCAGGTGTCGGAGGGTCTCTCCGAACTCGCTGAAGAGGATGCCGTGGTGCGATTGAATGCCTTGTTGTCAACCAACCGGGATCGGCAATCCAGGCGTAACTCTCTCGAAAAACAGTCGCGCAAGCTCCATCAGGAGAAGCAAGAGAGCGCGGAGATCATCAAAAGTATGCAGGATAGACTGCAGGCGCTCTGTGTCGAGGCGCAGTGCAGCGCACCCTCTGAACTCGAAGCTGCCGAGCGAAGCTCTGAGAGCTATCTGCAGCTGAAAAAGGAGTTGGCCGCTATGGAACAGCAAATTTTAGAGGCTGGCGAGGGAGCAGGCCTTGCAGATCTTGAGAGTGAAGCGGAGCATGCAGATGCGGATAGTCTGCCTGCAGAGATCACAGCCCTCGAGCGCATCATCAAGGAGGAGTTGCAGCCGCAGCAGAGAGAGCTGGCCGAAGAGAAGGGGCGATTGCACAAGGAGCTGGAGTTAATGGATGGCAGCGATGCAGTGGCGCTGCTGGCGGAGGAGAGCCAGTCGCTGCTGGCTGATATCCGTTCACACGCCGAGCACTATGTGCGTGTGAAATTTGCTGCGCGGATTTTGCGTGATCAGATCGAGGAGTACCGCAAGCAGAACCAGGGGCCATTGATCAAGCGGGCCAGCGAACACTTTGCAGCGCTGACCGGCAACTCTTTTGCCACTCTGCAGACAGATTTCAACAGCAGGGATGAGCCGGTGCTGGTTGGCATACGTCCCAATGATGCCAGGGTGCATGTCGAGGGAATGAGCGCGGGAACCAGGGATCAGCTCTACCTGGCGCTGCGCCTGGCGTCACTCGAAAAGTACATAGACAGCGCCGGACCCATGCCCTTCATCGTCGATGATATCCTCGTCGATTTTGATGATCAGCGCTCCAAAGCTGCATTGGAGAGGCTCTCACAGCTCTCCCAAAAAACCCAGGTCATTCTCTTCACTCATCACATGCAACTCGTCGAGCAGGCAAAAAGCCTCGGTAAAGAGCATGTGCAGATTCATGAGTTGTAGACGCAGTAATACACATTATTATGTACAATGTGTGTATAAATCTATGAGGCGTTGCTATGAAAGCACAATCACAACAACAGACCATCCGCACCAATATAGTCCTTGATACTCGCTTGATTCATACCGGACTGAAGATGACTGGTCTTAAAACGCGTCGGGAACTGGTCGATTTTGCACTGCGTGAATTGATTCGTCACCAGCAGCAAAAACAGCTGCTCGATCTCAAAGGCAGAATTCAGTGGGAAGGGGATCTGGAAGCGATGCGTACGGATGTCAATGAAAGGTATGACGATTGATACTGGTTGATACAAGCGTCTGGATCGATTTTTTCAAGGGTGCTGCTACATCTCAGGTCAGGCTGCTTGAAAAAAATATACTCGATAATGCAGATATTGCCATCTGCGGCATTGTCCTTACAGAGATCTTGCAAGGCATTCGCGACGATAAACAGTATCGGAGGGTAAAACAGCATCTCAAACCGCTGATACTGCTGCCAATGGATGAGAATACCTTCATCCTGGCGGCCGATCTATTTCGACAGCTGCGCAAACAGGGACTTACAGTCCGCAAGACCAATGACTGCATAATCGCAGCTACGGCTATCCAGCATGGTGTCGCATTGCTGCATAATGATCGTGATTTCGATGTCCTGAGGGAACATACTCTCCTGGAGACTGCCGACGCATGAGCATTGCCATCAATGCTTCCCGGAAGATCATACGTTGACTTCTCCCTGCGCATATCCACATCAATAGAGAGAAGGAAGTACATGCTGCATCTCTACCACAGCAACAAAATGGAGTCACTGTTGCAGGCGCTGCTGCAGGTGCTTGAACAGCCTCTGGAGAATCCCTTTACCGCGGAGACTATCCTGGTGCAGAACCAGGGAATGGCGCGCTGGATTACGCAGGGGATAGCAGAACGCCAGGGGATTGCGGCCAACCTGGATTTTCCTCTTCCCGCTACATTTATCTGGCGTATTTTCGAGCTGCAGTTGGAGCGGATTCCAGACTCCTCCAGCTTTGACAAGGAGGCTCTGCTGTGGCGCTGCATGGCGCTGTTGCCTCGATACTCACACAGCGAGGGCTTCGAGGAGATCGCAAACTACCTGTCGGGGGATGATGCCGATCTCAAGTGTTATCAATTGAGCCGGCGGATTGCTGATCTGTTCGATCAATACCTGGTCTACCGTGCGGATATGATCAAGAGATGGGAGGCGGGAGAGGAGCAGCACTGGCAGGCGCGATTGTGGCGCGCCATGCGTGAGAACTCTTCGGAGCCGCATCGAGCATCACTGATTGAAGAGTTTCGTGCCAGTCTCGATGCGCAGGGCGCCGCAGCGGAGATGCCGCAGCGGATCATGCTGTTTGGTCTCTCGGCTTTGCCGCCTCTCTACCTCGATATTATCGCATCGCTCTCGGAGCATATCGAGGTGCACCTCTTTCTACTCAATCCCAGTCTCAACTACTGGGGAGATATCGTCTCCGAAAAGGATTTGGCTCGCCTGCGTGGCTTATGGCGGAGTCATGATCGCAGCGACGTCAGTGAACTCTACATGGCGGGAAATCCGCTGCTGGCCTCGATGGGCAGGCAGGCGCGGGATTTTCTCGATCAGATGCATGAGTATCAGGCTGTTGATTTCGATTTTTTTGAAACTCCAGGGCAGGGAACCCTGCTGGCGGCAGTGCAGGAGGATATTCTCAATTTGCAGCAACGCGGCAGTGGAGAGCTTCCCGTGGGTGTCATCGAGCCCGCTGATGCATCAATCCAGGTTCACAGCTGCCACAGCCCAATGCGTGAAGTACAGGTTCTGCATGACCGTCTGCTGTCGCTGTTTGCTTCAATGACGGAACTGACGCCGCAGGATGTGGTGGTTATGTCGCCTGATATCGATCAGCTGGCTCCCTATATCGAAGCGGTTTTTGGCGGCGCACCACCGCAACGCCATATCCCGTTCAGCATCGCTGACCAGGCGGATGCCGCACAGGATCCACTGGTCGAGACCCTGCTTGGCTGGCTGGAATTGCCGTTTGATCGCTTCGAAGCGCCAGCGGTGCTTTCATGGCTGGAACTGC
>Ga0190293_1000721_pt1 | contig 11769 bp, 6 predicted proteins | sample 48693001_MG_FD_161671 | JGI IMG/M metagenome (GOLD analysis project Ga0190293, IMG submission 161671) | Hydrothermal vent microbial mat bacterial communities from Southern Trench, Guaymas Basin, Mexico - 4869-30-0-1_MG | ecosystem: Environmental > Aquatic > Marine > Hydrothermal vents > Microbial... | reverse complement strand
GCGTGTAGACACACTGGCCAACCGGTACCGCCATATTGTTTCCAGACAGACGATTCAGGACCGCTTCGGCATCTGGACCCTGGACGAGGAACTTGGACATCGCCGACAGATCGAACAAGGCGACACCGTTGCGCACCGCGTGGTGCTCGGCAACATGGTAATCCCACCAGTCCTGGCGGCCGTAGGACAGCTCGAAAGTCGAGGTGAAGCCATCGGGGGCGAACCACGCGGTGTTCTCCCAGCCTGACGATTCGAAGAAGTGTGCACCTGCCCGTTCGAGTCGTTCGTGGACCGGTGAGCGCCTCACGTTGCGGGCCCTCGATGGGCTCGAGTGAGGCCACGAACCTGTAGAGTGGAGCCTCCCGAGAAGTTCGACGCTGCGATCCTCGAGGTACGGGCGGCTCGTCTGGAACGGCGAAAGCCGGGCGATATCCATGTCGGTAACGTCAACAGGCGGCAGACCATCGACGATCCAACTGGCGATGATCGAACCGACACCTCCCCCGGTGAGGATGCCAAGGGAGTTCATGCCGGTCGCCACAAAGAAGTTATCGAGTTCTGGTGCTTCACCGATGAGGAACCCGTTGTCAGGGGTGAAGCTCTCAGGGCCTGTGAAGAGCTTCTTGATGCCCACGCTCTCAAGCTGCGGCATGGCTTCCATGGCAACCTCGAGGAATGGTGCGAGCCGATCCCAGTCAGAGGGGATCTCTCCAAAACTGAAGTCGTCAGGTATACCATCGAGTGACCACGGCGCCGAGATCGGCTCGAACAGGCCGACCATCAGACCCCCGACTTCCTCGCGGTAGTAGGCGAATCTATCGGGGTCCTCAAGAATCGGGAGGTCCGACGAGACACCCTCGAATGGTTCGGTGATCAGGTAGGCATGTTCGTTGGCCTGAAGCGGCACAGAGACGCCAGCCATCGCACCGACCTGACGCGACCACATGCCAGCACAGTTGACCACGTACTCGGCTTCGATGTCGCCCATGGTCGTCGAGACCCCGGTAACCCGTCCATCCTTGGTCGCGATACCTGTGACGCTTACGTCCTCGATGATCCGCACTCCCATGTTCCTCGCGCCCTTGGCGAGCGACATGGCTATGTTGGCTGGATCGGCTCGGCCTTCGTTCGCCGTGTAGAACCCTGCCAGCACGTTGCTGGCGTCGAGTTGCGGCCACATGGCCGATACCTCTGACGGTGAGATCTCTTCACGTTCGATTCCCATCAAGCGCATGAAATCAGCTTCTCTGCGCAGTTTGTTCAGCCGTTGCTCCCTGCTGGCGATCTGCAGGTACCCAACGTCGCGAAAGCCAGTCGAGAGCCCGGTCTCCTCTTCGAGCACCTCGAAGAGGTCCCGCGAATACTTCGCCATCCACGCAAGCGTGTCGGTCGTCATACCCCCGGACACGATCAGCCCGGCAGCATGCCACGTCGTGCCTGACGTCAGTTTGTCGCGCTCCAGGACAACGACATCTGTCCATCCAAGCTTCGCGAGGTGATACGCAACGCTGGCGCCGATCACACCGCCACCGATGATCACGACCCGTGAACGATCAGGGAATCCGGTCGGTTCTCTTGCCACGCCTGTGCTCATTCCAACCTCAGCAATCCGCCCACCAAGAGCTGCTCGGAGCTCGCGAGCTACGGTGTATCTGGACATCGACAATAGCGAGCGGAAGAGGCGTCTACCAATCGACTGCATCGTTTTCGCGCCATGGTTCTATCGAAATAGCCGTGAAATGACACCTGTTTACACGATTCGCAATGCATGGCTCTCCACAATGAACTATATTGACCACCACCTAGCGAGTGAGGTACGCAGTGATCAGGCTTCGACGTGTCGAACACGCCGACTATTCAGGCCGTTCCCACGCCCAGGTCAACGTTGGAGACCCGGTGTCGTGCACGCCCACAAAGACGGCCACCTGATGAGCGACCAGGCTGCTGTCGGTCTCCATGGCGTCACAAAACGCTTCGGTGAAACCGTCGTGGCTGTGAAGGATGTCGACCTGGAGATTCCAGAGGGTGAGTTCTTCTCGCTTCTCGGCCCCTCGGGGTGTGGCAAGACGACAACACTGCGGATGATTGCCGGTCTTGAGTACCCGACAGAAGGAAGCGTCCGGATCTACGGCGAAGAGATGGGTGTACGACCACCCAACAAACGTCCCGTCAACACCGTCTTTCAGTCATACGCCCTGTTCCCACACATGAACGTGCAGGACAACATCAGCTTCGGTCTGCGAATGCAGAAGGTCGATGAAGCGGACGTTCAGCTCCGCGTTGGACGATCGATCGACCTGGTCCGACTGACAGGTATGGAGAAGAGAAAGCCGAACGCACTGTCAGGAGGTCAGCAGCAGCGCGTCGCCTTGGCCCGGGCTCTGGTCAACAGGCCAAAGGTCCTCCTCCTCGATGAACCACTCGGTGCGTTGGACCTCAAGCTGAGACAGACGATGCAGCTGGAACTGAAGGACATCCAGAGCGAGGTCGGCATCACCTTCGTGTACGTGACGCACGACCAGGAAGAAGCGCTGACGATGTCCGATCGCATCGCAGTCATGAACGAGGGACGGCTCGCCCAGGTTGGACGCCCAGAGGACATCTACGAATCACCGAACAGTCGCTTCGTTGCAGGATTCGTGGGAGAGATGTGTTTCCTGCCTGCCCATGTCGTCGCCGACGGTTCGGTGAGCCTCGATGGCGGAGCCGTCGTATCCGCGACCACAACGAGCGGCCCTGGCACAGACGTAACACTCGCCATCAGGCCCGAGATGCTCCATCTCTACGCCGAGGCATCAGACGCGCCAAGCGACCGGAACTCCATCGACGGATCCGTATCGAGAACCGTGTTCTTTGGGGACTCCATACTGTACGAAGTCGACGTCGGTGCGGCTGGCACTATGGACGTTCGCGTAGAGAACATCCCGAGCATGCGTAGGTGGAATGTGGGCGATCGAGTCGTTGTCGACTTTCACCGTGAAGCAGCAACCGCGTTGAACAATGACTGATCTCAAGGAACACCAGGACGCAGCGGAGCAACAAGCCAGCCCAGAACTGGAGAAGAAGGTGCAGCGGCGTGAGTCGTGGCGCGGCTTTCTGCATGCGGCACCTGCCTACGTCTACCTCACGATCTTTTTCACGCTTCCTCTCGTCATCGTCTTCGTGTTCTCCTTCGCAAGTCGGTCGAGAACAGGAAAGCCGATTCTGGAGGATTGGAATCTCGACTCGTGGGCCAAACTGGTCGATCCGTTGGTGCGAACCATCGCGATCCGCTCATTCTGGATGGCATTCTTCAATACCGTATTGACCCTGCTGATCGCATACCCGTTCGCCTACTGGATCGCCACGCGAAGAAGGCAGAGCACTCGCACGATCCTGCTCATCGGGGTCCTCATCCCGTTCTGGTCGAACTTTCTTGTCCGCACCTATGCGTGGCGCATGCTGCTCGACTCTGACGGTTTCATCACCCAGATCGGTGAGATGACGGGGTTGTGGGGGCGCTTGCTCTTCACCGCACCGGCGGTGTTCATTGGGCTCGTGTATGGGTACCTGCCGTTCATGGTGCTGCCGCTCTACGCCGCACTCGAACGTATGGACTGGAGCCTGGTCGAGGCAGGAAGGGATCTCTTCGCCTCAGGTCCGAAAGCCTTCAGAAAGATCACTCTTCCCTTGTCGAAACCAGGGATCATCGCGGGTTCAATCCTCGTGTTCATTCCCAGCCTTGGCGCCTATGTAACGCCAGACATCCTCGGAGGAGGCAAGACGAACCTTCTGGGCAACTACATAGTGACCCAATTCGGGTCTGCCGCAAACTGGCCGTTCGGGTCTGCCCTTTCCGGAGCGATCCTCATCGTCATGCTGATCGCAACAATCCTGTACTTCCGAACGGGAGGAAAGACCATATGACGCTGCATCAGGGAGCAGCAGCGCCCCGCTGGGTCGATCGCCTCTTCACCCTTCACGGCTTGCTGGTCTTCGCGTTCCTCTATCTACCGATCCTCGTCGTGATCGTATTCTCGTTCTCGGAATCCCCGAATGTGGGTATCTGGGGTGGATTCTCTCTGCGCTGGTACGACCGGATGCTCGGCAACGAGCAGCTCCTCAAGACCGTTCAGAACTCGGTGATTGTCGCGTTGATATCTACGTTCGTCGCCACCATTCTCGGAACAGCAGCAGCCCTCGCTATCGATCGCTACAAACGCTGGGTCAGCCGCGGAGCGTTCGATGCGTTGCTGTACCTGCCGATCATCATTCCCGACGTGACAATGGCGGTGATGCTCCTGTTGTGGTTCACACAAACCGGGATAGTTCCGCTCGGTCGGACCTCCATCACCGTCGCACACATCGCGTTCAACATCTCGTTCGTTGCGATCGTCGTTCGAGCACGACTCGCCCATATGGATCCTGCAATGGAAGATGCCGCAGCGGACCTCTACGCGAGCCGGTGGCAAACATTCCGAAGGGTCACGTTCCCTTTGATCCTGCCAGGCGTGCTCGGTGGCGCCCTTCTTGCGTTGACTCTATCGCTCGATGACGTGGTCATCACGAGCTTCGTGCAAGGACCTGGGGCAACGACACTGCCTGTCCACGTCTTTGGTCTGATCAGAAAATCGATAACCCCAGAGATCAACGCCGTGTCCACGCTCATGATTGCCGTGTCCATGGTTCTTGTCCTCGGCTCGCTGGCATTTCAGCGACGATCCGGCAAGAGTGACTGATTCGAGAAGAAGACGGAAACCAACCAACGACAACAATGTGAATACGAGGAGGAGCATCAATGAGACGACTAACCATTCTGCTAGCGGTCCTGGCGCTCGTAGCTGCCGCATGTAGCAGCGGCGCTGACGACACCACAGAGACGACGACCGCCGGGGGATCAGATACAACAACGGCAACAGAAGCACCAGCCACCGGAGTTCAAGCGATTGCGGATTCCTGCGCTCTGGGAGAGACCGACGGCAATCTGAACCTGTACAACTGGACCGAATACATCCCTATTGGTTCGCTCGCTGAGGACGCGGAGGTCAAGGACCTCGTCGCTGGATTCGAAGATGAGTACGGCGTCGAAGTCGTCCTCACCGAGTACGACCAGAACGAAACGATGCTCGCTCAGATCGATGCAGGGGTCGGCTATGACGTCGTCGTTCCATCCGACTACATGGTCGCGATCATGACCGATTCAGGTCTTCTCGTGAAACTGAACCAAGCGGCGATTCCCAACATGGCGAATCTGGATCCTCTGTTCACCAGTGCTGCATACGACCCTGGGAACCAGTACTCGGCACCGTATCAGTGGGGAACCACAGGAATCGGCTACAAATACGGTGCGATCGATGACGAGAACGGGGTCTCATGGGGAGTGATCTTCGACCCGGAGATGAATGAAGCGAACGCAGGGTTCATCTCACTGCTCGACGACACCAGAGAGACGCTCGGCGCTGCCCTCAAGTATCTGGGTTATTCGCTGAACACGACCAACCCAGACGAGGTCGACGAAGCGGCTGCACTCATCTCAGCTACGAAGGACCGCCTTGCTGCGTTCAACTCATCCGGGTACTGGACGCTGCTCACATCGGGTGAGACCAACGTGGCCCAGGGTTGGAACGGCGACTTCCTTGCCGAGTACGACGGGATCTCCGAGTACGACGACGACGGAAACGTCGTATACGACGCGTACGAGGACTTCGGTTACGCCATTCCCATCGAAGGAGCGGCGGCGTGGGTCGACACTATGGCAGTACCTACAACCGCAGAGCACCCGTGCACGGCACAAACGTTCATCAACTACATGCTCGACGCTGAGAACGGTGGAGAGCTGACGAACTACAACTACTACGCAAGTCCGAACGCTGCCGCCGCGGAGTTCATCTACCCGGAGATCCTCGAGGATCCTTCCATCTATCCGGCCCCGGAGACGATAGAGATTCTCGAGTTCTTCGAGGACCTCGGCGATTTCAACATCTACTACTCGGACGCCTTCACGGCTGCGAAGGGCTGATGGTTCGGGGTCGCGTTCGACTGCAAAGGGGAAGAGGGTCGGCCATACTGGGCCGACCCTCTTCAACAGGAATTTTCTGTCTTTCGGACTACATCTGTATGCCGAAAGAACTGAGCTCACGAGGAGACGACATTGCAACGCGACCCCCGATTCGACATACTTTTTGAGCCAGTCCAGATCGGTCCAGTGACCGCACCCAACCGGTTCTACCAGGTGCCACATTGCACGGGGATGGGGTATCGACGGCCCAGGACGCTCGCCACAATGCGTGGAGTGAAAGCTGAGGGGGGCTGGGGTACGGTGTGCACCGAGTACACATCGATCCATCCGTCGTCCGACGACGAGCCGTTCCCATCCGCGTCTCTCTGGGATGACCAGGACGTCAGATCGCTCGGGATGACGGCCGACGAGGTTCACAAACACGGGGCGCTTGCCGGCGTCGAGTTGTGGCATGGCGGTGCAGGGAGTGCGAACTTCTATTCGAGGGAGGTCCCTCTCGGAGTCTCGAGCCGGCCCGCAGGTGTGTGGGATCCGGTCCAAACCCGTGCGATGGACAAAGAGGACATCCGCAACCTAAAACGCTGGCACCTCGCAGCGGCCAAGCGGGCGCAGCAGGCTGGCTTCGACATCGTCTACGTGTACGCAGCTCACTGGTACCTCATCCGTCAGTTCCTCCTGCCTTCGAACCGCAGAACCGATGAGTACGGTGGTTCCCTCGAGAACCGGGCACGGCTTCTCAAGGAACTCATCATCGAGACAAAGGAGGCCGTCGGCGATACGTGTGCTGTCGCCGTTAGGTTCTCAGCGAGCATCGGTGGCCCTGACGACGACCAGGACACGTCTGAGCCGCGCGAGATGATCGAGATGCTTGGTGAACTTCCGGACCTGTGGGACATCACTGTGCACGACTACACCTACGAGATGGGTACGTCACGCTTCGTACCAGAGGCCGCTCTCGAGGACACGATGTCCTGGGTGAAGAGTGTCACGACCAAGCCTGTCGTCAGCGTCGGGCGGTTCACGTCTCCCGATACGATGCTGCGTCTCGTCCGCCAGGGAGTCATAGACCTCGTGGGCGCGGCGAGGCCGTCAATCGCTGACCCGTTCCTTCCCAACAAGATCGCCAATGGCCGCGAAGATGAGATCCGCGAGTGCATCGGCTGCAACATCTGCTACACCGGGGACCAGACAGGAACACCGATCCGTTGCACACAGAACCCCACGATGGGTGAGGAATGGCGCAAGGGGTGGCATCCAGAGTTGATCGACCCGAGGGGCTCAGATTCGTCCATCCTGATCGTTGGCGGGGGGCCCGCAGGCCTCGAAGCTGCTGTTTCTCTCGGCAAGCGTGGCTACGACGTGACGCTCGCAGAGGCACGCAGAGAACTCGGAGGCCGGGTGTCCCTCGAGTCCAGGCTTCCTGGGTTGAACCAGTGGGCCCGTGTCACGGAGTGGCGGGTCAACCAGCTAGGGAAACTGTCCAACGTCGAGTTCTATCTCGAGAGCATCGTTGACAAGGAACAGGTACTCGAGTTCTCCCCTGACCATGTCGTGATCGCGACGGGCGCCAAATGGCGTAAGGACGGCATCGGCCGTTGGCATGACGACGTGATCCCTGGATGGAACGCCGACAACGTCCTGACGCCTGACGATGTCATGGCAGGGATGCTTCCTGCGGATGGCCCCGTCGTCGTCTACGACGACGACCACTACTACATCGGTGGAGTCATCGCCGAGAAGTTCCGAAAGGAAGGTTTCGACGTCACACTCGTGACACCTGCCAACGAGGTGTCGACATGGACCACCCATACCGAGGAACAGCACCGCATCCAGCAGAGACTCCTAAGTCTCGGTATCACGCTCGAAACCGGGTCATCCATTGCACAGGTGACAGACGACCATGTGACCCTGGAATGTGTCTTCACCGAACAGACTCGTGACATCGCTGCGAGGACCGTCGTCATGGCAACGTCACGCAAGCCCGTGGACATGCTCTACTACGAGCTTCTCGGTGATGTCGCCGCCACCCGTGTCGGTGACGCTCTTGCACCGGGCACGATCGCTACATCGGTGTACTCGGGCCATAGATTCGCCCGCGAACTCGACGCAGAGGTGCTGGTACCGGTTCCGTTCAGACGGGAGTAGTCGCGACGCTCAGAGGCGGACGCGTTCATTCCTCGGGTCGTAGAAGGACCGCAGCGACGCGGTTGCGGGTATCAGGTCGCCTCCGACCTCGATGGCGTACGATCCCGCGTCAACCCAGTCCTTCGTGACTCCGTCGGGGTGTTCGAGATATCCCATGGCGAGGCATCGGTCCTCGACGTAGCTCCACATACCTGAACTCGTGCGACCGACAAGTTCGCCATTCCTGTATATCGGTTCATCGTGGAAGAGCAGGCGGTCGGGATCCTCGAGACGGAACTGGACCAGTCGCTTTGGCCGGGTTACCCCGCGCTGGGCAACAAGTGCTTCCTTGCCAGTGAACGATGGCTTGTCCCACGCAACGGCGAACCCGAGACCTGCCTCGAGCGGTGTGTCCTGGTCTGTGATGTCGTGACCCCAGTGTCGATATCCGGACTCGAGGCGCAACGTGTTCATCGCGTGATATCCAGCATGGACGAGGCCGTGACGGCCCCCAACGGCGAGAATCGCCTCGTACAGGGCCACCGCCTCGTCCCAAGGGACGTACAGCTCCCATCCGAGTTCACCCACATAGGTGATCCGCGAGGCGCGTATCTCGATTCCGGCCATTTCGATGATCTGAGAGGTACCGAAAGGGAACGCTTCATTGCTGAGATCAGCAGACGTCAATTCGGAGAGCAACCCCCTCGAGTTCGGCCCCATGACACCGAACATCGAGACTTCCTGTGTGACATCCGCGATATGGACCGCAAGGCCCCGACAACCACGGCGTAGCCACGCCATGTCTCGCGAACCGGAGACCGCTGCTGTCACCACGAGGAACGTTTCGTCACCCGTGCGGGTCACGGTGAGATCTGCCTCGATGCCACCACGATCGTTGCACCACTGGGTGTACACGATCTTCCCGATCGGAACATCGATCTCGTTCGCACAGATCTCGTTCAGAGCACCAAGGGCATCCGGCCCCTTGACCTCGATCTTGACGAAGGACGCCTGGTCGAAGAAGCCAACGGCGTTGCGCACAGCGTTGCATTCACCAGCGGATGCATCGAACCAGTTCTGCTTCCCGTAGCTGTAGTCGTAGACCCGTTCCTGCCCATCGGCTGCGAACCAGTTCGGACGTTCCCATCCTGCGACCTCGCCGAACACGGCACCTGCGGCATCGAGTTGGGCATGGATCGGTGAGATCCGTTGATCTCGTGCACTTTCGTACTGGCGGAACGGCCAGTGCATGGCGTACAGAAGGCCCAGGCTCTCCGAGATCCGGTCCTTGAGGTACGCACGTTCACCCTGGAACGGAAACACCCGTCTGATATCGACCGAGGCCAGATCCATCGGTGGGTATCCATCGATGATCCAGTCGGCAAGCACCCAGCCCACACCTCCGGCAGACTGCAGGCCCACAGAGTTGAATCCGGTTGCGACGAAACATCCATCGACTTCGGGGGCCTCACCGAGGTAGTACACACCGTCGGGAGTGAACGCTTCAGGGCCGTTGAAGAACAGTTGGATCCCTGCCTCGCCGAGCGCGGGAACGCGATGAATAGCCCTCTCGAATATGGGGCCGATGTGTTCCCAATCCTCGGGCAACGTCCCGAAGGTGAAGTCACGCGGGATGCCATCGAGGTTCCAGATCTTGGCCCGCGGCTCGAAGAACCCGGCCATGATCTTGCCCGTCTCCTCCTTGAAGTACGTGTAACCACCCGGGTCACGAACGATCGGCATGCCGCTCGTTACACCATCGATGGGTTCGGTGACGATGTAGAAGTGTTCGCATGCTTGAAGCGGGACGTTCACACCGATCTTCTCAGCAAGCTGTCTTGTCCAGATCCCTGACGCGAGAACAACCGTCTCCGCCTCGATGTAGCCCTGCTCCGTCTCAGCACCAACGATCCTTCCGTTCTCCGTACGCAGATCAACAACGGACACACCCTCGATGATGCGCACACCACGAGCCTTCGCTCCCCTGGCGAGGGCCATGGTCGTGTCGACCGGCGATGTCTGACCATCCCTTGGGATGTACAGAGCACCAACGAGGTCGTCAACGTTGAGCGGGGGCCACATCTCCTTGGCCTTCTCAAGACTGATGATCTCAGTTTCGACCTCGCAGGTCTTCGCCATCGACGCACCTCTGAGGATCTCTTCCCACCGCTCATGGTCTGAGGCAACGGAGATGGACCCTGGAGTGCGATAGCCCGTTGCTTGTCCGGTCTCATCCTCAAGGTCCTCGTACAACCACGCGGAGTAGGTGGCGAGTTTGGTGAGGCTGTGCGACGACTTGAGTTGGGAAACGAGGCCAGCAGCGTGCCATGTCGTGCCGCCGGTCAGCGAACCTTGCTCGATGACGGTTACGTCTGTCACACCTCGACGAGCAAGGTGGTACGCAACGCTGCACCCCACGATGCCTCCACCTATCACAAGCACCTGCGTCCGTTCTGGGAGCTGGTCTCGAGTCGCGGTGGTTACGTCTTCGGTGTCGGTCATGGCTGGCGTGTCTCCTCGGGTTGTGACGTGTCTGAGATCGTCAGTCGATGGTTTCCCCGTTCGATGTCGCTCGCCGCTACGTTGCGGTGATGTCCCTTGCGAACTCATCGAATACCGCGACGTAGTGGTCGAGTTCAGCGTCAGAGTGCATGATGCTGAGTGTCCACTGCTCATCAGCGCCCGGTGTCATGTAGACGCCGTTCACCATGTGGTACAGCCAACCGAGGTAGTTCAGTTCCTCGTCGAAACCGTCGAGGTACGACCGGAAATCGACCACAGGATCGGCGGAGAACATCACGCAGCCCTTGGATGCGACGCCAACCGAATGGGCAGGCAGTCCGTAGGTGTCACACACCGCCTGGCAACCGTCGAGCATCCTCGCTCCTGCTCTGTCGAGCTTCAGATACGCATCAGCGTTGAGTACCTCAAGCAAGGTCGCTTCTGCAGCTGCCATGGTGAGGGGATTTCCGTTGAACGTGCCGAACTGGGCCACAGACCCGTCCGTGATCTGTGCCATTATCTCTTCGGATCCCACGATGGCGCCGATAGGTGTGCCGCCACCGGTTGCCTTAGCCAAAGCGACGATGTCTGGTACGACACCATAGGCCTCGACGACTCCACCTGCCGCGACCGTTGCACCCGTCTTGACCTCGTCGAAGATCAGGACAACACCGTGCTTCTTCGTGATCTCGCGAACAGCCTCGAGGTAACCCGGCAGCGGAGGAACAACACCGATATTCATCATGATCGGCTCGATGATCATCGTGCCGATATCGTCGTTGTCAGACAACACTGCGTCGAGAGCATCGGGGTCGTTGAACGGCACGACCACCGTTGCGTCGAGCAGAGCTTTGGGAATCCCCGCCGTCTGAGGTACGGATACGGGATGTGACCTCGGGCCCATATCGGCGGCATCGGGGTGGACGGACACCATCACCGCGTCGTGGTGACCGTGATACGAACCCTCGATCTTCACGAGACCGTCCTTCCCCGTAAACGCCCTTCCCAACCGAATCGCATCGAGCGTTGCTTCGGTTCCCGAGTTCGAGAATCGGACCTTTGGCAACCTGAACCGTCGCACCAGTTCAGCAGCGACCCTCACTGCTGCCTGGTTTGGAGCTGCAAAGTGTGTGCCGCTGTGGGCT
>Ga0190293_1000720_pt1 | contig 11771 bp, 19 predicted proteins | sample 48693001_MG_FD_161671 | JGI IMG/M metagenome (GOLD analysis project Ga0190293, IMG submission 161671) | Hydrothermal vent microbial mat bacterial communities from Southern Trench, Guaymas Basin, Mexico - 4869-30-0-1_MG | ecosystem: Environmental > Aquatic > Marine > Hydrothermal vents >... | reverse complement strand
TCAACCCACGATGACAGCTTCCGATATAGCGACCGGTGCGACCATGATTGTTGCCAAGTACGGATGAGGCTTTCCGCTTTCCGCTTTCCGCTTTCCGCTTTCCGCTTTCCGCTTTCCGCTTTCCGCAAAGAACCAGCCACACTCTCCTTCTGTCATCTGAAAGCGAGCCTGCGAGCGATCTGCTATCTGAAAGCGAGCCTGCGAGCGATCTGCGATCCTACTCGCCGCAGCCCCGACCACCCTGAATGGATGTCACGGTATCCGTACCCGTCTGGCCTGTGGCAAAACCGGACATCCCCGTCCAGCTTGCAGCCTTATAGGACCAGAAGCCATCGTTGATATCGAAGGGGCTGTCCGTGATCACGAGATCGGGCCCGCCATACGCAGATGTGACTGCCGCTAGCGACGATCCGATACCGATACCCTCGGTTGTGAAGAGAACAGGACTCGGACCTGGATACTGGTACGTGAAGAAGTGGGGCACACCTGCTGACCAGAAATCGGTGTCAGCCTTCGTGAAGAGCAACCAGAGGTCATTCCAACGGACAGTACGCACGACAGGTGGTGGGCACAACGGCTCGTCGATCCAGCCTGAATCAGAAGTGGGGGGTCCAAGCACGGCGGTCACAGCATCAATCGTGTCCTCATCGTTGTACCCGAAGTGGACCCAGACATCGCCGGCGTACAAACCGTGCTCGGTGAACGACACGGTGTCAGAAGACCCTCCCCAGCACCTGCGAATGGCGGCAAGAAGTGCAAGTAACGCCAGGAGCAGCGCAAGGATGACCAGCGCCCACCACTTCTTGAGAAAGCCGAACACTTCTGTACCTCGTTCCGTGACGACGATGGCCACTTGCCACCGGCGCTACCACCTTGGGTTCACCTGAACAGTATCAGATGAACCCCGTGGCGGGGGAAATCTCTACATCAAGCGCTGACGTTGTGGGGATGTCGGTGGTGTTCACGCATGTTCAGGGTTCGGTCGGCGCCAGTTTTCGTGCCACAGGGCGGGGGCATCCGGCGTGACATCCCTGCCTTACTCGCCGCAGCCGCGTCCGCCGTTGATGGAAGTCACGGTGTCAGCTGGTGTCTGACCAGTTGCGAAGCCCCACATCCCTGTCCATGGCCTGTCCTTGTAGGTCCAGAACCCCTCACCAGGCACGAACGGGCTTTCTGCTATCACCAGGTCTGGTCCTCCATATGCATCATCGAGATCGTTGAGGGTCGATCCAAGTCCGATGCCTTCCGTTGTGAAGAGTTCAGGGGTGCCGCCTGAGTACTGGAACGTGAAGAAGTGAGGGATTCCACCAGACCAGAAATCGGTGTCGGCCTTCGTGAACAACAGCCAGAGGTCGTCCCAGCGGACGGTTCGTGCCGCATCGGGACCGCAGATAGTGTCTGTTTGCCATCCCGAGTCAGCAGTCTGTGGACCAAGCACGGCCGTCACAGCTGAAATGGTGTCCTCATCGTCGTAGCCAAAGTGGACCCAGGTCTCACCAGCGTAGATGCCCTCGTTCGTGAACAGGACCGTGTCGGGTGCGGCTGTTGTTGTGGTGGTATCTGGCACCGTTGTTGTTGCGGGAGCAGCTGTGGTTGTCGTCGCTGGTGATGTCGTGGTAGTGGGCGGCACTGTCGTCGTTGTTGTCGATGCCACCGTTGTTGTCGATGCCACCGTTGTTGTCGTATCGGGTACCGACGTGAGGGTCGTTGAGGCTGGCACAACCGTCGTGGAGGATGCGACATCGTCACCATCGCTTCTGGTGAGAAAGAACACAGCAACGATGATCAGGAGAACCGCTGCACCACCGATCCACGGCAGCCACTTCTTCAGATCATCGTTCATTGTCTATCTCCCTGTCGTCGAGTTCAACATCTGCCCGATCGGAATCGAGAACCCTGTACACCGTACACCGTACCGTGGCTCAGAACACGGCAAGCGGACGACCGACCTGACGGTCCAGCCTTACTCGCCGCAGCCAACTCCGCCGTTGATCGACGTGACAAGGTCGCTGAGTGCCTGACCATTGGTATAGCCAGAGAGGCCGGTTCCGCCCACGGTCATATACCTCCAGAAACCAGCTGCGGGGTCCCACTCACTCTCAACGAGGCTGAAGTCTGGTCCCCCGTAGGCCGCTTCGAGATCCGAAACAGAGGAACCGATCTCGATCATCGCTTCCGTGGCGAAATCTGGTTGAGCAGGCTCTGTGTAGTAATACGAGAAGAAGTGTGGGATGCCTACAGGTTGAAAGTTGGTGTCACCGTTCGAGAACAGCATGACGAACGACCCCCACTCGACACCTCGAACTTCGGGAAGAGGGCACGCGCCGTAGTCGGAGAACCCTGGGACCCATCCAGTGTCTCGTGTATTTGGACCCAACGCTGCTGTGACCATGGCCACAGCAACCTCGTCATTCATTCCGAAACTGACGTGATCTCCCAACGACTCGACACCGTCAACCAGGAGCACAAGTTCCCCGATTGCCGGTTCGGGGATCGTTGTGGTTGGAGGGAGGGTCGTCGTTGGCACTGTGGTCGGTGGCACTGTGGTTGTTGTCTCAGGGACGGTCGTCGTAGTTGCAACCGTGGTCGTCGTCGTGTCCGGTGCGGTTGTCGTCGTATCAGCAACCGATGTCGTGGAAGATGGGACGATGGTGGTCGAGATGGCGACGGTCGTGGTCGCTGCGACATCGTCGCCTTCGCTGCGTGTGAGAAAGAACACCGCGACGATGATCAGGAGAACCGCTGCACCACCGATCCACGGCAGCCACTTCTTGAGATCGTCGTCCATCGTCTACCTCCATCTGACCGACACCGTACACCGTACACCGTATAGGACCACGGATTATGAGCTACGAAGTGTGGTCAGCGACCCTGAATCATCTTCGGTTCTGGCAGCGTCGACACCATCGTTCCCGCCTTCGTGAGTAGCACGGTGTGTTCGAAGTGCGCGGATGGCGACCCGTCTGCGGTGACAACGGTCCAGTTATCGTCGAGCACGACAGATGCTTCGGTGCCAGAGTTGAACATCGGTTCGATCGCTATTGCCATGCCCGTCTTGAGACGCAGACCCTTGCCAGCCTTCCCGTAGTTGGGGACTGATGGTGCCTCATGCATCTCCCTACCGATCCCGTGACCAACGTACTCGCGGACCACACCTATGCCATGGGGATGTGCACACGCCTCCACAGCGGAACCTATGTCACCGAGACGATTGCCAGCGACCGCCTGCTCGATGCCGGCCCAGAGTGCCTTCTCCGTTACATCGAGAAGCAGCTGAACCTCGTCAGAGACGTCGCCGATCGCCATCGTGAACGCTGCATCGCCATGCCATCCCTCGTAGATCGCTCCCGCATCGATCGAAACGATGTCGCCATCTTTCAATGTGTAGCCACCAGGGATCCCATGGACAATTGCAGAGTTCGGGGATGTGCACAGGACCCCGGGGAACGGATTTGAAGGGCCACCGTACCCAAGAAACGATGAGCTACAACCACGCTCGACAAGAACGGCACGAGCAGCCTCGTCGAGATCTGCTGTGGTGACCCCCGGAGCTGCGATGTCCCGTACGGCCTGATGCATCGCTGCCACACACTGGCCCGCGACCATCATCTTCTCAAAATCAGCCTCGGTCTTCTTGGTGATCAGGCGACTGCCGCTCATGCTCTGATCCAATCAGGATGCGACGAGTGCGAGCATGATACGCGAGAACACATCATCGATCTCACCGATTCCATCGATACGATGCACAGCATCACCGTAGAACTCGACGAGCGGCACGGTCTCGGCATTGTACACCTCGAGCCTGCGTCGGATCGTCTCCTCGTTGTCGTCGGCCCTGCCCTCTTGTGCCGCACGTTTCAACAATCTGTTGACGAGTTCATCAGAATCCGCTTCGAGTAGCACAACAGTTCCAATGGCGTTGATGACTGCGTCATTCAGCGCCTCAGCCTGCGCGACATTCCGTGGAAAGCCATCAAGGAGATATCCGCATTTCGCATCATCCTGGCTGAGCCGTTCGTCGACGATCGCCACAACGAGATCATCTGACACGAGATCGCCGGCAGTCATGACTCCCTCGACCTCTCTACCGAGGTCCGTGCCTCGAGATACTGCGTCGCGCAGCATCTCGCCGGTGGAGACATGAGGTATGTGGAGCGCCTTGGCGATCATCGCCGCTTGCGTTCCCTTGCCCGCACCTGGAGGGCCAAGGAAGAGGATCCTTCTCGCCATGTGTTCACTTCCAATCGGTTGACACGCCACCACGGCGCCGAGTGTGCTCCCGCTCTACGAGAGGAAGCCCTCGTAGTTTCGCATAGTCAGCTGGCTTTCGATCTGCTTGCTCGTTTCGAGAGCAACACCTGCCACGATGATGATCGACACACCCGACAGCCCCACTGGGACGTCCCACAACCAGCCGAGAAGAGACGGCAGAATCGTGACGAGTGCAAGATACAGCGCACCAGGAAGGGTGATCCGTGCAAGGACATGGCTCAGGTAGTTGACCGTCGCCCTTCCGGGGCGGATGCCTGGGATGAACCCACCCTGGCGTTGGATCATCTCTGCCTGACGCTCGGGGTCGAACTGAATCGCCGTGTAGAAGTAGGTGAAGAAAACCACAAGCATCGCAAGGATCCCGATGTACCAGAGGCTTGGCGAGAAGCCGTGGCCCGTACTCGAGAGCATGTTGTTGTTGATCCAGTCCCTGATTCCTGCACCCCAACCTGTCGGTGGCAGCGCAGACGCGATCAGAGCAGGGAAATACATGATCGAGGTTGCAAAGATGACAGGGATGACACCAGCCATGTTGACCTTGAGCGGTATGTATGTCGACTGGCCACCCATGACCTTGCGACCGCGGACCCTCTTGGAGAACTGGACAGGGATCCTTCGTTGCCCCTGCTCGATGAAGATGATCCCGACGGTCAGGGCAAGCATCACAGCGAGGATGATAACGAACTGGTAGGTGGCCGAATTGGTATTCAAGATCGCGAGCTGGCTCGGGATCTGGCTGATGATCGATACGAAGATGATGAGAGACATGCCGTTGCCGATGCCGCGCTGGGTGATCAACTCACCCATCCACATGAGCAATGCGGTACCTGCGGTCATCGTGATGACAACGATGATGACTGTTCTCGGTGTGAAGTCGGGGATCAGGTCGATGCCGTTGGAGAACTGTCCTGAGTGGAACAGATATGCAAACCCGGTCGACTGCAACAACGCAAGGATGACGGTCACGTACCTGGTCCACTGGGTGATGACCTTCCGCCCTGACTCCCCGTCCTCCTGGAGGGCCTGGAGCTTCGGGATCACAACCGTCAGGAGCTGAAGAATGATCGACGACGTGATGTAGGGCATGATGCCCAACGCAAAGATCGAAAGCTGTGTCAACGCACCACCGGAGAACAGGTTCAACAAGCCAACGAAACCTGATTGCTCGGCCTGATCAGCGAAGTCTGAGATCGCTTGGAGATCTGCGCCAGGTACGGGGATGGTCGATCCAAGCCGGTACAACGCAAAGATGAACAGGGTGAACAGGATCTTGTTGCGCAGGTCGTGAATCCTGAACGCATTCCTGAAAGCGGTGAGCATGAATGTCCTGTCGGTTAAGTGGTGTGGTTCGTTGTTGGTTGTTCGATACGGGCTGGCTCTGGCCCGGGTTGTCTGTGTGACTGGCAGCTAGGTTACCGCTGTCACACCCAACCCGAACCTCATGTGCTAGTTGTCCTCGAGAACTTCTACGGTGCCGCCTGCAGCCTTGATCTTCGCAGCTGCTCCCGAAGAAAACGCATGAGCCCTCACCGTGAGCGCAACATCAAGATCGCCCTGGCCGAGCACCTTGATCTTCCCGCGCTTCTTGGCGAATCCGGCCTCACGCATCTCCACAGGAGACACCGTGGTGCCAGCTTCGAACACATCAAGACGATCTACATTCACGACGGTGAATTCTTCACGGTTCGGGTTTCGGAAGCCCTTGAGCTTCGGCAGTTGCTTGAGGAGAGGCGTCTGGCCACCCTCGAAACCGGGGCGCACCTTGCTGCGTGCTTTGAGACCCTTGGTCCCGCGGCCGGCGGTCTTTCCGCGTCGCCCACCTTCGCCGCGCCCAACACGGATCCTCCGCTTCTTTGAGCCCTCCGCTGGTCGGAGATGATGTAGTTTCATCAGATTTCCTCCACTTCGAGCAGGTGCTTGACGCTGTGGATCATGCCGCGTACCGACGACGAGTCTGGCCGTTCGACGGACGAGTTGATCTTGCGCAAGCCAAGGCTCTCGACTGTGGCACGAGCCTTCGGCCTCTCGCCGATGAGGCTGCGCCTGAGTGTGATCTTCAACATTGTTGCCATGATCTAGGCCTTCGTCCGCTTGAGTTCGGCTGAGTTGTAAGCCGCAAGCAGGGCGGGTGGGAAGATCTCTTCAGCCCGCTTGCCTCGTGCCTTCGCAACCTTGTCAGGGCGCTGCTGGCCCTTGAGTGCATTAACCGTTGCCTTTGCGACGTTTATGTGTGTCGGTGACCCAAGCGACTTCGCCAGGACATTGTGGACACCAGCAGCATCGAGGATCTGGCGCACAGCTCCACCTGCGATAACACCAGTACCAGGAGCAGCGGGCTTCAACAGCACCCGGCTGGCTCCCTGCTCCCCGATGATCTCATGGATGATCGTATCGCCTGCCATGGGCACATTGAACATGTCCTTGCGTGCAAGCTCGAATGCCTTCTGGATAGCGGCAGGGACCTCCTTGGCCTTGCCGTAACCGATGCCGACGCGGCCCTTGCCGTCACCGACAGCCACGAGAGCGGTGAACGAGAATCGACGTCCACCCTTGACGACCTTCGCTACACGGTTGATCGTGATCACGCGCTCGTCGAACTCGGGAACGTCGCGCTCTCGGGAGCGGCCTCTTCCCCTATCTTTGCGGTCGTTACGACCTCTGTTTTGTGATGTCATCGCCGGCTCCTAGAAATCGAGGCCGGATTCACGGGCTGCCTCAGCGAGGGCCTCGATCCGTCCGTGAAACTTGAACCCTCCACGGTCGAAGACGACCATGGAGACTCCTGCGTCCTGTGCACGTGCGCCAACGAGTTTTCCGACCTCAGTCGCTGTGTCCACGGTAAGTGTGGACCCTTTGATCGCTGACTCCTTCGAGGAAGCCGAAGCGATGGTGCGACCGCTGTCGTCGTCGATGACCTGTGCGTAGATGTACTTGTTGCTGCGGAACACAGCGAGCCGCGGGCGACTCTGTGTACCGTGTACCGACTTGCGCACCCGGAAGTGCCTGCGCCGGCGTGCGTCTGTTCGTGTACCCCTCATGCGGAGACTCCTGCCTTACCGGCCTTGCGACGCACATGCTCATCCTTGTACCGGATGCCCTTGCCCTTGTAAGGTTCGGGCGGCCTGACGGCACGGATGTTCGCGGCGACCTGGCCGACCTTCTGTTTGTCGATGCCAGTCACGATAATCCTCGTAGGTTCAGGAACCTCGAAGGTGATGCCATCGGGAGCTTCAACGTGGACAGGATGGGAAAACCCGACCTGAAGCTCGATGTTCTTTCCCTTGAGCGCAGCGCGATAGCCAACACCGACAGCGGTGAGTTCCTTGGTGTATCCCTCGGATACCCCAAGTGCCATATTGCTGATCAACGATCGGTACAAACCGTGGAACGCCTTGGTCGCGCGCTCATCGTTGTCTCTCGTCAGTGTGACGATGCCCTCATCGACGGTGACCGAGATCGACGGATCAACCTGCTGGGTGAGCGTGCCCTTGGCACCTTTCACCTCGACGGTGTTTCCCGTGACCTTCACCTCGACGCCTCCGGGGAGGCTGATGGGTGCATTTCCGATTCGACTCATATCACCACACCCTGCACAGGACTTCGCCACCGACATTACGTTGGCGGGCATCCCTGTCTGTCATGACGCCAGCAGACGTCGACACGATAGTCACACCGAGCCCGCCCCGTACGCGCTCGATATCACGAGCGGCCGAGTAGACGCGCCGTCCTGGCTTGGAAACCCGCTGGATCCCCTGGAGGACGCGCTGACGATCAGAGTCGTATCTGAGTCGAACGATGAGGTCTGAGCCCACCGATGCATTCTCGATCTTCCATCCATCGATGTAGCCCTCCTCAGACAGGATCCGGGCGATCTCTTCTTTCAGCTTCGATGTTGGCATCACCGTTTCTGGGTGGAGTGCCGTGTTGGCATTCCTGATTCTGGTGAGCATGTCTGCGATTGGATCTGTGTACATGACTACCACGACGCCTTTCTGACCCCTGGGAGGTCACCGCGGTGAGCCATGTCACGGAATGCGATACGCGACAGGCCGAACTGGCGGAAATACGCCCTTGGCCTTCCCGTGACGTTGCACCGGTTGCGGTAGCGCGTGGCGCTTGCATCCCTGGGCATCTTTGCGATCTTCGCGTAGGCCTCACGCTTGTCCGCGTAGGAGGCTTCCGGATCCTTGATTATCTTGACCAGCACAGCGCGACGTTCTGCATACCGCTCGATGATCACTTTTCGTTCGTTGTTCTTGACTATCTTGGATGTCTTCGCCATCAGGCACCTACCTGCTGTCTGCGGAATGGGAACCCGAACGCCTCGAGGAGTGCTTTCCCCTGTGCGTCCGTCTCCGCGGTGGTCACCAGAGTGATATCCAGACCGCGGACCTTCATAACCTTGTCGTAGTCGATCTCGGGGAAGATCAGCTGCTCGTTAACACCGAAACTGTAGTTTCCGCGACCGTCGAACCCGGTCGGGCTCAGTCCACGGAAGTCCCTGATGCGCGGAATCGAGAGTGCGATCAAACGATCGAAGAACTCCCACATCCGGTCGCCACGCAGCGTCACAGACGCTCCGACAGCTTGACCCTCACGGAGCTTGAAGTTCGAGACGGACTTCCGAGCCTTGTTGACCTTCGGTTGCTGACCTGTGATCAGCCTGAGATCCTCGACAACGCCCTTGATAAGTTTGGAGTCTGCCGCAGCATCCCCCGCACCCATATTCACGACGATCTTCGAGAGCGTCGGAACCTGCATCACGTTCTCGAGTTCGAGATCAGCCTTCAGCTGATCCTTGACCTCGGTTGTGTATTTTTCTTTGAGTCGTGGAGTCATTAGAGGTCGTTCCCACATTTCCGGCACACTCTGTGCTTCTTGCCGTCATCATCGATGCGGGCGCCGATACGTGTCGGACCGCATTCCTTGCACACGATCATCACGTTGGATGCATCGATCGGCATGTCCTTGTCGATGATGCCCCCGGTGTTGAGTTCGCCGGTTGCGCGCTGGTGGCGCTTGGCTGTGGCAACACCCTCGACGATGATCCTGTTGTCCTTGGGGTACACCCGCGCAATCCTGGATTCTTTTCCAGCATCTTTGCCTGCGATCACCATGACCGTGTCTCCGTCGCGCAGCTTCATCAGAGCACCTCCGGTGCGAGCGATACAATGCGCATGAATTGCTTGTCTCTCAGTTCACGGCCGACCGGTCCGAAGATGCGGGTGCCGCGCGGCTGGCGTTGATCGTTGATGAGCACGCATGCATTCTCATCGAAACGGATGTACGAGCCGTCCTCACGGCGGCGTTCCTTCTTCGTGCGCACGACCACTGCCTTGACGACCTCGCCCTTCTTGACGTTGCCGCCTGGCGTTGCGTCCTTCACCGTGGCGACGATGACGTCACCCACGCCCGCATATCTGCGGCCTGAGCCGCCGAGTACACGAATTGTGAGCACTTCACGGGCACCTGAGTTGTCTGCGACCTTGAGACGTGATTCCTGTTGGATCATCTCGCACGCTCCACGATCTCTTCGATCCGCCACCTCTTCGACTTCGAAAGTGGTCTCGTTTCGACGATCCTGACGGTGTCGCCAAGATTGGCGTCATTCGTCTCATCATGGACGTGAAACTTGGCTCGTACGGGCACCGTCTTGCCATATCGTCTGTGACGCTTGGCGTCTCTCACCTCAACGGTGACGGTCTTGTCGCGACTGTCGGAAACAACGATCCCGACGCGTACCTTGCGGTTTGCGCGCTCCATCTATGCCTCCTCCTGCTGTGATTCCCAGGCAGCGATCTCTTGTGAACGCATCACGGTGTGCACGCGAGCGATGTCGCGCTTGACATCAGAGATCCTTGCCGTGTTGTCGAGCTGATTAGTGACGAGCTGGAAACGGAGGTTGAAGAGTTCTTCCTTCGAATCATCGAGCTTCTCACCGAGCTCCTTGTAACTGAGTTTGCGAAGTTCTTCAGCGTTCATAGTGCATCCCTCGTAACGAACTTCGTCTTGACCGGCAGCTTGTGTGCTGCGAGACGCATGGCCTCTTGTGCGAGGTCTTCATCAACGCCGGACATCTCGAACATCACGCGGCCAGGCTTAACAACGGCGACCCAGTACTCAGGGTTTCCCTTGCCAGACCCCATGCGGGTCTCTGCAGGCTTCTCCGTGATCGGCTTGTCCGGGAAGATCGTGATCCACACTTTTCCGCCGCGCTTGATCTTGCGGGTCATCGCAATACGAGCAGCTTCGATCTGGCGTGAGGTGATCCAGCCACGTTCCATGGCTTGAAGACCGTACTCGCCGAACGATACCTTCGTACCGCCCTTGGCGTTTCCCTTCATGCGGCCCGTCTGTACCTTGCGGTACTTGGTGCGCTTCGGCATCAACATGACTAGGCCTCCTTGCCGGAATCGGTGGTGTCTGCAGCCCCTTCGGACGCATTCGCTGCGTCCTCGACGGCTTCGGTCGAAGGCTGGATTGCCTCCACCGCAGCTTGCTCTGCCTCTTCGGCCACTTCTTCGGCTTCGACGGCTGCGTCGACCTCGGGGAGGGATTCGAGTTCCTCAGCATCAACCGCTACGTGGGTTGTGAGGAGATCGCTGGCTGCATCTTCGCCAAGAGACTTCTCAGCTTCTACGACGAGTTCAGCGTGCTTTGCCTCTTCGACCTTCTCGATAGGCGACTCCGCCTCACGGGCTTCTTCGAGCTCAGCAGTGGCTTCGGCCGCTGTGACCTTCTTGCCGCCACCGGCCTCGATGATCCGCTTGCCGCTTGGCCGTTTGCCGCCACCAGCTTCGATGACGCGTTTGCCGCCACCGGCCTCGATGATCCGCTTGTCGGATCCACCGGCTGCAGCCTCTGCACGAGACTTGACGGATCGGCGCCGTTTGCGCTCGGTCGGACCACCGGATGCAAGCCTGGCGTCTTGAGCCGCCCTGCTCGCTGCTCCAGGCCGCTGCATGACATCGCCCTTGTAGACCCAGACCTTGACGCCAATAGCCCCAACGGTTGTGGAAGCAGTTGCCTGGCCGTAATCGATATCGGCACGAAGTGTGTGGAGTGGCACGCGTCCTTCGAGGTACCATTCACGCCTTCCCATGTCTGCACCACCGAGGCGGCCAGATGCCTGTACGCGCACACCTTCTGCGCCTGCCTTGAGGGCGGTGGCAACCGTGCGCTTGAGAGCACGACGGAAGGACACTCGACCCTCGAGCTGATCGGCAACACTGCGTGCTAGCAACGTTGCGTCGAGTTCCGGATTGTGGACCTCTATGACATTGAACTTAACTCTGCGTCCGGAGAGGTCCTCGAGTCCTGCACGAAGCCGTTCGGCCTCAGAACCACCACGACCGATAACCACGCCGGGACGTCCCGTGTGGATGTCGATCTGAACCTTCTTGTCACCTATGCGCTCGATGTCGATACGAGAGATCGCACCGCGCTTCAGTTCGCCCTGCAAGTATGTCCGGATCTTGTAATCCTGGAACACGTTTGCG
>Ga0190293_1000719_pt1 | contig 11772 bp, 13 predicted proteins | sample 48693001_MG_FD_161671 | JGI IMG/M metagenome (GOLD analysis project Ga0190293, IMG submission 161671) | Hydrothermal vent microbial mat bacterial communities from Southern Trench, Guaymas Basin, Mexico - 4869-30-0-1_MG | ecosystem: Environmental > Aquatic > Marine > Hydrothermal vents >... | reverse complement strand
AACTAACCGGAGTTTCTAAAACAATGGTAAAAGAAGCTGCAATAGCATATGCTTCCGCAGAAAATGCAATGGAATTCCATGGTTTAGGTGTAACTGAGCATTTCCAGGGAAGTAAAACGGTAATGCTTTTGGCAAATCTTGCAATGATGACAGGTAATATTGGAAGAAGTGGTGTTGGATTAAATCCGTTACGTGGCCAAAACAATGTGCAGGGAGCTGCAGATATGGGAGTGCAACCACATCAGGGAGCCGGTTATTTAGATATAAATGATAAAGAAATTCAACAATATTATGCTAAAAAATATGGAGTTGATAAAATGCCTGAAAAGGAAGGCTTAAAAATTCCTGAAATGCTGGACGCTGCTATAGAAGGTAAATTCAAAGCTTTATGGATCATGGGAGAAGATACTTTTATGACGGACCCTAATACAAATCATATTAAAAAGGCTATGGCCGAATTGGATCTTTTGATTGTGCAGGAATTATTTATGTCGGCTACAGCCGAAATTGCTGATGTAGTATTGCCAGCCAGTTCATATTTTGAAAAAAACGGAACTTTCACAAACGGTGAGAGACGTGTGCAACGGGTTAATCAGGTTGTTGAGCCAATTGGGAATACAAAATCTGATGGGCAGATCATTATTGATATGATGCATAAATTAGGATATGAGCAACCTACAGGAAAGGTTTATGATGCGGCCAAAGTTTTGGTAGAAATTGCAGATGTTATTCCTTTTCTAAAAGGTGTAACCTGGGAAGGTCTTGGTAAAAATGGTTTGCAATGGCCAATTTTAGAGGATGGTACAGATACACAAATAGTTCATAAAAATGGCGCTTTTAAAAGAGGAAAAGGTATGTTCCATCATTTTGATTTTGAAGAATCTCCTGAATTACTGGAACACAGAAAAAAATACCCTTTTATACTTACAACAGCAAGACAATTGGAGCATTACAATGCCGGAACCATGACCAGAAGAACGGATAACCAGGAAATTTCATCAACAGACTATCTTGAAATAAATCCACTGGATGCTGCAAACAAAAACATTAATACAGGTGACAGGGTTAGAATATTTTCGGATAGAGGAAGTGTAATTATTCCTGTAAAGATCACTTATCATGTTAAACCGGGTGTTGTACGAACTACTTTTCACCAACCGGAAATTTTTATCAATATGATAACTGGAAATGTAGGTGATGAATATACTTTAACACCTGAATATAAAGTAGTTGCTGTTGATTTTGAAAGAGTTTGATGCACTATATATTCACAGGGTGAATATTTTTACAACGGTTAGATTCACCCTGTGAATAAATCTATTCTGAATGGAATTTTAATCCAACACCAATCCATCATAAGCCAAAAAAACATTTTTAGGTAATTGTTTTGATATCTCGCTATGAAAACCAAATTTGTAACTAATATGTGTTAGATAAGAGATTTTAGGTTTTACTTTTTCAATAACTTCAAGTGCTTGCTGCAAACCAAAATGTGTAGGATGCGGTTCTTTACGTAATGCATTTATAATTAAAATGTCCAAATTATAAAGTTTTTCCATTTCTTTTTCACTGATGTGATTTGCATCGGTTATATAGGCAACATTTTGCATGCGAAATCCAAATATTTTTAATTTACCATGATCCACTTCAACAGGTGTAATTACCAGGTTATTTACTAAAAAAGGACTATTATATATTTGATTTATCTCTAATTCTGGTGCACCCAGGTATTTATTTTTTGTGGTAAAAATATAATTGAACCTGGCTTTTAGATCTTTAATAACATCATCTTTAGCATAAATGGGTAAGATTCCAAATCTTTGTGTAAAAGGTCTGGTGTCATCCAACCCAGCTGTATGATCTGCATGGTTATGGGTAAAAATTATCCCATCTAATTTAGAAACTCCTGCTTTTAACATTTGTTGCCTAAAATCCGGTCCACAATCAATAACAACACGCGCACCATTCGACTCTACCATAAGTGAAGAACGCAATCTTGTATCTCTTGGATCTTCCGATAAACAAACTTCATGATTGCAGCCAATTACAGGAATTCCCTGTGATGTTCCTGTTCCTAAAAAGGTAATTTTCATAATTTATAATTAATTCCTTATCTTTAAACAATTCTTACAAATCATCAATATTAATAATAATATGTTGAATAACCATCAACTTTTATTTAATAAACATTTTAAGCAAATAAATCTATCATTTTAATTTTTAACATTATTTTTATAATAACACCTCTTAGATGAATTTTTACATAATATACTGGTCACTTTTGTTACGAACAAAAAACATATAGATTATAAATATTCTACACACACCTAATTAACAAATGTTTAAATTATAGTAATTAAATAAATAGTTTAAAAAGACAACTATATCTAAAAGTGATAAATATCATATTATTAAGTGATTTAATCAAATAATTTTGCTGAATTAAAAATAAAGGAAATCAAAAATATGAAATCCACGAAAACATTACCCACACTCAAAAGAAAATCCTCTATAGGGAAATTTATTTACACCTTTCTAATTATGTTTATCATATGGATAGGGTTTACAACTTCTTTTGAACCAGCCGAATTAATAACAGGAGTAATTGTGAGTTTAATCATTGCTTTTTTTACTGACAGAATTTTTTCTTGCTGTGGTATGAAAGTATTAAGACCTCATAAGATCATTTATTTTGTGCAATACTTTTTTGTATTTATCATTGCCTTGATAAAATCAAATTTTGACGTTGCCAGAAGAGTAATTTCTCCTGATCTGCCTATCAATCCGGGGATTGTTAAATTCAAAACAAAATTAACCAATGGTTTTGCAAGAATGGTATTGGCAAATACCATTACTTTAACTCCAGGAACTTTAACATTGGATGCTATAGGAAATACTTTTTATATTCATTGGATAGATGCTGTTTCTGATGACCCAAAAGTTGCTTACAAAGAGATTGCAGAATCTTTTGAAAAAATACTAATTAAAATTTACGAAGACTAAATTTAAGATATGAACATATTATATATAATCGTTTTTACACTCATGTCGATCGGGCTTGTATTTACAATGATTCGATTTGTAAAAGGTCCAAGATCCGGAGACAGGGCATTGGCTTTAGATACATTTTCAATTATAATTACCGCTGCAATGGTTTTGCTGGCACATGTCTTTGACAGGTATATTTATATTGACGTAGCACTGATATATGCCGTATTAGGATTTGTTGGAATAATCGTTATCGCAAGATATATAGAAGGAGCATTATGAATGAAATACTAGAATATATCGGAATGGCATTTATCCTGATTGGAGCAATATTTCTTCTTTTAGGTGCTTTAGGAATTTATAGAATGCCGGATGTTTATACAAGACTTCAGGCCGGAACCAAATCCTCAACCCTTGGTGCGATGAGTACCATCCTTGGTGTAGGATTTTTACATCCAGACTGGTTCTTAAAAATAGCATTGATTATTATTTTTATTGGAGTAGCAAATCCACTAAGTTCTCATGCTTTGGCAAGAGCTTCATATAGAAAAGGAATAAAACCTGAGTTAAAAAGTGGAATCGACTTCTATAAAAAGGCAATTAAAAAACAAATTAAAAAATTTAACTCATGATATTTATTATCCTACTAATAATAATGGCAGTGTTACTTATTGCAGCTGCGATATATTCTATAACCCACAGAGATCTTCTATTTGCAGTAATGGGAACAGGAATTGTGAGTGTTATCCTATCCATGTTCTTTTTTCTGCTACAAGCACCTGACGTTGCATTGACAGAAGCTGCTATAGGAATTGCTTTAACCACCATCATCTTTATCATCACAATTAGAAATACTTCAAGAGATGAAGATGAGATCATTGATAAAGAAGATAAAAAAATATAATTATGAAGAAAGCATTTGTCATTATATTATTAGCTGTATTAGGCTTTTTCCTTACCAAAACTTTTATGGATATTCCTTTTGGGGAAAACAGGATTGGAGAAGTAAGTTCTAATGAAACAGCTGCCGGATATTACCTGAATAATACTCCTGCAAAAACAAAAGTCGCCAATGTTGTTACTGCCATCGTAGTGAATTACAGGGGATTAGATACACTAGGAGAGGTTACCGTTCTATTTTTAGCTTCCACCGGTTTAGCAAGTATTTTATACAGAAGAAAAAGAGAAGAGGAAGATGCAGAACGTTTGAGTTTGCCTTCTTCAAGAATTATGAGGACAGGTGTCAGAGTATTATTCCCTGCAATTGTTCTGTTAGGAATTTACGTTTTTATTCATGGTCACTTAACACCTGGTGGTGGATTTCAGGGAGGAACGATCGTAGCAACAGGATTTTTACTGATGTTAATATCCTATAAAGGTTTTAATACTGATCATAACAGAATGGTTTGGATTGAGAGTCTGGCAGGATTGAGTTTCGTTGGAATAGGTATCTGGGGATTGATTTCCGGAAATACATTCCTTGAAAATATTCCAGAAACTGGAATATTAAATTCACTTATCAGTGGTGGATTAATTCCAATTATTTATATAGTTGTCGGATTTAAAGTTGCAGTGGAATTAACAGGTATATTAGATATTTTATTAAATATAAAACCGAAAAAGTGATGCAGGAACAGTTTAATGAAGTTTTTACAAAATATCACGAAGTAATCACCTGGGGTGTTTATGGAACAGCTATAGCCCTTATGCTTATTGGCTTATATGCGATATTAATTAAAAAGAATCTGGTAAAAATAATTATTGGTCTAACCATTATGGATGCAGGTATTCACTTACTTTTTGTAGGCATAGGTTATATACAAAATGGTACAGCGCCTATTTTTTCACCAGGATATGAAAATGCTGCCGACAGAATGGTTGATCCCGTTCCTCAGGCTCTGGTATTAACAGCAATTATTATCGGATTTGCAATAACAGCTGTTGCACTTTCTTTAGTCATCAGGTTATACAAACACCATCACACAGCTAAAATTGATCAAATAAAGTCTTTAAAATGGTAATAACTCCTATACATTATATATTTGTGCCGCTTGTCGCAGCATTTGCAATTCCTTTATTATCAAAGATCAATAAAGAATTACCACGTATTATTCCCGGATTTGTATTGTTTTACAATATCATTATTTCTATTGTTTTAATGCAACAGGTAAATGAATTTGGATACGTTTCTGAAGTAATTGCCGGTTGGAAAGCCCCATGGGGAATCAACCTGATCATCACTCCATTTAGTGGATTTTTAGTGAGCTTAATATCTGTTTTGGGTTTCCTTATCTGGATGTATGGATATCGATTTAAACAAGTAATTGACCGGGGAGAATTAAGAACCTATAACATTCTGCAAATGATGATGATTACCGGTGCTATCGGAATTATAATCACTGGTGATATTTTCAACTTGTTCGTGTTTTTAGAAATTGTTGCAATTACCGCTGTCTCATTAACTGCCTTTTACAGAGAAAGAGACGGGGCCGAAGCAGGGTTTAAATATCTGCTCATTGGTGGTTTTGCCTCTTCCCTTATTTTATTGGCAATATTAATTTTATATACACAGGTAGGAACATTGAATATGGCTGAAATTGCCGATCGAATGCACACTGTTCCTTCAGGAATAAAAGCAACTATTCTTATATTGTTTATTGTAGGATTTGGTATTGAAGCCGAATTATTTCCGTTAAACGGATGGGTGCCAGATGCTTATTCTCAAGCGCCCGGCCCTACAAGTACAGCATTTGCAGGTATTGTGGCCAAAGCCGGAGTTTATGGGTTGATAAGAATTATTTTTACACTATTTGATATTGATGGCGCCTATGACTTTTTAATAACGGCAGGTTTGATTACCATGATCGTTGCAGAAGCAGCTGCCTTAAAACAAACTAATTTAAAACGCATGCTGGCATATTCCAGTATAGGGCAAATGGGACTGGCATTGGTTGCTTTCGGTATTGGCACAAAAGAAGCTGTCTTTGCTGCAATGTTCTTATTGTTTAACCATGCTGTGATCAAAAGCTTACTGTTCATGACAGGAAGTATTTTGATGTATAATTCAAAAGACAAAACTATCAATTCCATAAAAGGAATTTATAAAAAATTACCCATTATATCTTTACTTTTCGCATTGGGTGCATTTGCTATTGTAGGTTTACCCCCATTCTCCGGGTTTTGGAGTAAGCTGTATATTCTAACAGCAGCAGCTGATAAGAATATGATCTTTTTAATTGTAACCATTTTGGCGGTGAGCATCGTTGAAATTGTATACTATTTCAGAGTAATTGGTAAATTATATTTTGCTGAAGACGAAAATGTGATCGAAATTCACAAACCTACTCCACAGGCTTTTGTAGCTATGGCTGTCTTAGGTGTAACTATTATAGTTGTAGGATTTAACCCTGACCTGGTTACAGGTTATTTTCACAATGCAGCAGATATTTTATTAGACAAGGCATCTTATATTAAGTATGTTTTAAATGTAGAATCAGTAATTCAATAATTGAAAATTTGAAAGATATGAATATTTTTTTCACAATCATAAGTCTATTATTCTCAGGAGCTTTATTAGTATTCCTAATAAATAAAGTACTCCCTAAAATAAGTGGCGTTGTTGCATTTATTACAATTGCTGTTGTTAGTGCATTATTCTTTACGCAGGTAACTGTTGGAGAATCCTATCATTATATGGTGGGCGAAATTCAAATGCAATTCGGAGTAACTTATTACACTTATATTTTTGCAATAATTGTTTTGGGATTATCAACATTGGCTTCCTTATATTCTATTCAATATATGCAGGGCAAACAAAGGCTTGGATTTTTCTATTCCAATTACCTTTTAACAGTTGCCGGAATGATAGGCATCATTTTTAGTCAGGATTTTATTAGTTTTTTCATCTTTTGGGAGATCATGACCTGGTCATCTTATTTACTGGTGATCTACAATGGTTATAACTCTAGTAAAATTGGCATGAAATATATGATCTTTAGTGCTATTGGTGCTTACGCGATGCTTGCAGCAATCGTATCGATCAAGGCTAATTATGATACTTATATTATCACCGAAGCAATGCAAAATGGAGCTTTCAGTTTTTCTGATCACATTTATATTCCTATTATGTTATTAATTGGTTTTGCAGTGAAAGCTGCTCTAATGCCATTACATGTTTGGGCTCCAAATGCATATTCAAAATCCCCAATGTCATTCACAGCTATTTTCTCTGGTGCAATGTCAAAAATGGGAATCCTGGGTATGGGTCTGGTACTTGCAAGTGCTTATTCCTATTCAAATTCTGAAAGCGGAAATGCTATATTAGCTTTACGTTATACACTTGGATGGCTGGGTGGTATTACAGCCGTTATGGCAACGATATATGCTTTGATCCAAACAGATGCAAAAAAATTACTGGCCTACTCGTCTGTGGCTCAGTTGGGCTATATCATCGTTGGTTTATCAACGGGAACAAAATTAGGTGTGATGGCGGCATTATTCTTAGCTATTGTTCACGGTGTTTTTAAAGGTGCATTATTTATGGTGGTTGGTGCTGTTGAAAAACAAGCAGGAACAACAGATATGACAAAAATATCTGGATTGATCAGAAAAATGCCATGGACATTTTTTGTTGCTTTGGTTTCTATCATTGCCCTTGCAGGTGTTCCTCCATTAGGTGGTTTTGTTGGAAAATGGATGTTGTATGAAGCATTGATCACCGAATCAAACAATTACTTTTTAGTGATCGTTATTTTCTTTTCAAGTACTGCCGCATTTTTATACAGTTATAGATTTCTTTATGGATTATTTCTCGGACAGGAAGAAACTGATACAGCACATGTAAAAGAAGCTCCAATTACGATGCTAATTCCAATGGTAATTTTAGCACTTATATTAATTGTTACAGGTGCTTATCCCGGAATATTATTTGAGCCAATCGCTCATGGTATGCATTATTTAGGCTTTAACGATGTAAACTGGGATATGTCAATACTTGTTAATGTCTGGGGTGAAGAATCAAACATGGGATATATCAACATGACCATTGGAGTTGTTTTTGTTGTAATTTTTACCTTCTTAACACTTAAAGGTTATAAAGGTACAAAAGAAGTTGGCACAAAAGATATTTCAACAGGTGGTGAAGTACCAGCCGAAAATGAAAATCTATCTTATCAATTGGATTACTTTAAACCATTTGAAAGAGCTGCTGCACCACTTTACAAACGCAGTATGAATAAGATATGGAGTGACCTTGGTAATGCAATGGAAGCTTTATTCGATTTTACAAGAAAAATTTATACTGGAAACGGACAAACATACGCCATATTTGTTATCATCTTTTTAGTGATTTTATTACTACTAAAAGATACCTTATTCGCTAATTAAAGATTAAAATAAAATATTACTAAAGAAATTTAGACTATTAAAATGGAAGATTTAGGATTAAAAATATTTGGAGCAATTTTAACCACCATTATGGGTTTTACCGTTGGTATGACCTACGGTGGAATTGTCAGAAAACTAACTGCCAGAGTTCAAAACAGATTTGGACCACCGTTTTATCAAAACTTTTTAGATCTGTTAAAATTACAAAGTAAAAAAACCAATGTAGCCCATGGTTTTATGGGGCATATGGCACCGGTATGGATCATTATTGCAGCGGTAACTGTATTGATGTTTATTCCCATTCTAAATGGTAATTTATGGTTTCCAAATATGTCTTTTCATGGTGATCTTATATTTTTATTATATATGATGGTTTTTGGATCACTGGGGATGGCTTTAGGTGCCGGTCAGACAGGAAATCCAAATTCAGCCATTGGTGTTACCAGAGGGTTGAGCCAGATGGTTGGGTACGAAATTCCTTTTGTTTTAGCATTGGTTGCTTTAATGATACAATATGAAACTACATCCATTCAGGAACTTACAAAAATTCAGCATGAAACAGGTGTTTGGAATGCTTTTGCAAATCCTTTTGCTTTTTTAGCTGCTCTTTTTGCTTCTTTGGGAATGTTTAGATATTCTCCATTTGATATCGTAGGTGCTCCTGCGGAATTAGCATCGGGACCTGTATCAGAGTTTGGAGGTAAATATTTAGGAACCATGATGAGTGGTGGTGCAATTTTTGCTTTCATCAAACTAACACTTTATGTACACTTATTTTTTGGTGGTGCCGGAAATGCAGATGACAGTGGAATATTAGCTACTCTTGCAGGAATTGGTATATTACTTGTAAAAACATTCTTGCTCTATATGATCCCTGTTTTTTACGGATGGATCAATCCAAGATACAGAACAGAGCAGGCAATAAGATATTTTTGGGGATGGCCTACAGCTTTAGGAGTTATTGGAGTGCTATGGGCAGTTTATATAAATTAAAAGAAGAAGAAAATGGAAAATGATAAAAATTCACAAAAGATCGTAGATTATATCCGAAATTTTTCCCGTAAGCATTCATTATTTGTATTGGCTTACGGAACCGGATGTGGTGCGATAGAGATCCCTGCAACAATGACCTCACGTTATGATGCTGAACGTTTCGGTATCAGAGGTGCAGCTACTCCCCGCCAGGCGGATGTATTATTGATCACAGGATATCTGTCAACAAAAACATTGAAACGTGTTATCAGAGTTTACGAACAAATGCAGGAACCAAAATATGTAATTGGATTTGGATCTTGTACGATCAATGGAGGAATGTATTATGATAGTTATAATACGATCAATGGCTTAGATCAATACCTTCCTGTTGATGTTTATATCAATGGATGTATGCCACGACCGGAAGCTGTTATTTCAGGTTTTGTAAAACTACAGGAATTGATCCTTGCAGGTAAAGCCAATAACGGTGAAAAATACCGTGAGAATCTTGAGCATTACCGAACAAATCAAAAGAAGATCATCAAAAACTGGAAAATGCCCGATTATAACTGGTAAAGTCTCCAAAATATTTAAATTATGAATGATTTAATAAAAGAAAATAAATTACTTGATGCGGTAGTCTCTGCCTTTAAAATTGAGGGTAAAGTAATAAGAGATCGTCGGGTGGAGGTTTTAGCAGATAAGAATATGGTTTCCAGTATTCTGTTATTTGTAAAAAAACAATTGGGTTATATTCATTTGGCTCATATGACATGTGTGGATTGGATAGATCAGGGAGAATTTGAGTTGATTTATACTGTTTATTCTCCGGTTGATAAAATTACCATTTTTGTGAAAACAAGAATTGACAGAGAAAATCCAGAAATGGAAAATATTGATACTATCTGGGATCAGGCAAATACATATGAAAGAGAAATGCGTGAAATGTTTGGTATTGAATTTCCCGGGTTGGTAGGTGAATTCGAATTCATTTTAGAAGACTGGGATCAAATTCCGCCTATGCGAAAAGAATTTGATACCCATAAATATGCTGCTGAAACATTTTACTCAAGACCAGGAAGAGAAGATGCAAAAGATGTTAGAGAAGAATTAAACAAACGAAGTGGAGCAAAAGTACCTGATTTTGCTAAAAAATATTCAAGAGAGTAAGTTATGGTAAGAGAAAAAGAAACTACCTTATATATAGGTCCACAGCATCCCGGAATTACCGGAAACATGATGATCAAATTAAAAGTGCAGGGAGATACCGTTGTAAGTGCCAGCACACATGTTGGGTATTTACACCGTGCTTTTGAAAAATTAATTGAGAGACGTAACTGGATACAGGCCTTTACCCTACTCTGCCGTTTTTGTGTTCCCGAACCGGATCCAATGGAATTAACTTATGCCCGTGCAGTAGAAGATCTTGATAATCGGGAAGTACCGGAAAGAGCGAAATATATTCGTGTTATTGTAATGGAACTGGCAAGAATGCAATCCTTTATGTTGTGGTATGCAGGACAATCGGGTTCTGCAGGTTTATACTTAACACCACAATGGTCTGTTGGTGACAGAAACTATATTCTCGATCTCTTTGAAGATCTTACAGGGGGTAGAGTCTATCATATGTATATATGGCCGGGAGGTGTAAGAAGAGATATCCCTGATGGATGGGCAGATAAAGTTTTACGCACCATGGATTATCTTGAAAAAAGACTGGATGAGTATAATAAGATCATGTTTGATAATACAATTTTCCAAAAACGTGCTCAGGGAGTTGGGATCGTTCCTAAAGACAAAGCCATTGAATGGGGAGTTGTTGGACCAGTATTGAGAGGTACCGGTATCCGATCAGATGTTCGTGTTGATGAACCTTATGAAGTTTATGACAAAATAGACTTTGATATTCCTACACAGGAAGGAGGCGATATCTGGGCAAGAGCTTTGGTTAGAAAAGAAGAAGTAAGACAATCCATAAGAATCATTCGTCAGGCAATTGCTGATATGCCGGGAGGAGCTTTTTACAACAAAGTAAGCAACCCGATGAAATGGACAGTTCCTGCAGGACAGGCGTGGGCAAGGACAGAAAGTGTACGAGGAGAAGTTGGTTTTCATGTAACAAGTGACGGTGGAAATAAGCCATACAGAGTTCATGTAAAAGGTGCTGCCTACACACATGGCGTTACAGTTCTTGAAAAAATATTACCTGGACAAAATATTGCCGATGTTTCATTTATATTGAATTCATTAGGTGTTTGTCCGCCTGAAATTGAAAGATAAAAAAATCATTTTCTTATTGAGCAATTAAATAAGCCAATACTTAAACGATTTATAAAATATAAGATTAACAATTGCCTATAAAGTCCACTTTGAGGATAAAAAGGCTAAAAGATTGAGAATATGAGTTTTATCGACTTAAAAGGA
>Ga0190293_1000716_pt1 | contig 11781 bp, 10 predicted proteins | sample 48693001_MG_FD_161671 | JGI IMG/M metagenome (GOLD analysis project Ga0190293, IMG submission 161671) | Hydrothermal vent microbial mat bacterial communities from Southern Trench, Guaymas Basin, Mexico - 4869-30-0-1_MG | ecosystem: Environmental > Aquatic > Marine > Hydrothermal vents >... | reverse complement strand
GTTTTAATAATAATGGCGTGATTATGAACTGAAGCATAAATCGAAAGAGAATATAATGAAGACAACTTTTGAGTCTCTTCTGAACAATACAGGGAAAGAGCTTGCCCGGATAGTAAGATGGGTGACAGATGAAGATATTGATCTTAAGAGGATCGGAGAAGTTGTTGACAGATTCAGTTTCGAGGCTCAGTCCGGAAGAAAGCCTGACATGGAAGATAAAAACTCTTTTTTACGCAAAGGAATTTCCGGAGACTGGAAAAGTAAATTCTCTCATGAGGCAGCAGAAATGTTTGATCACTATGCCGGCGATGCGCTGATAGAGCTCGGGTATGAAAAGAGCAGGAAGTGGAAAAATAAAATAAAATGAGCAAACTCAATTCCTGGTGGCTGGTAAAATGATAAAACGAGTATTGGCTACATCATTTAATTCAATTATTTCAAGGTTTTTTATTACAGCGGCCAATTTTTTTATTGTATTCTTCGTTTCTAAAAATCTGGGTCTGGTCCAATTAGGAAATTATGGAATTGTTTTCTTCTTCTTTATTTTCTTTGCAAGCGCCTCCTCTATGAGCCTGTATCTTTTTTTCGGGAAGGAGATAGCCCGGTATAACAAAAAAACAAGGGAAGAATTAAATATTATGAGTGAGTTTGTATCTGTATCTCTCCTTGGAATATTGCTTACTATTATTCTTCCTGTCCTATTTTCCCTTTTTTATAACAAGATTGATATTTCTTTACTGATTCTCTCATCTGCAGCAGGGTATTTTCATGGCGTAGAGAGGAATCTCGGAGGTATATTACTGGGTCAAGAGAGAATGCATCTTGAATCATTCGGTACTTTTATATCATTTTTATTTGTTGTGATACCAATGGTAATGTTTGAAAATTATTTTTATTCGATCGAAAAGATCTTCATTTTAAGGATTTTTGCTTTCTTAGTTGCAATCTTTATAAAACTCTGGTTCCTGCGGGAGCACTTTGTCAATTTAAGGTTGAGTTTTAAACTAAAATTGTTCAAAGAGTCAAAATATTATTTGTTTCTTGGGATGTCAGGCCTGGTTTTAAGGGAGATAGATATATTGATACTCTCATTCTTTGTTGATAAATCGCTATTGGGGGCATATTTTCTTGCGTTAAGGATATATTATGCGTTTGGACTCCTGGCTGAGGTTGTGTCATCCGGTCTCACTCCTTTCATTTCCAGATTTTATATAGAAAAAGAGAACGGCGGATTTAAAAAATTCAACAAATATATGCTGGCAGTATTCATGTTCTTTGCATTTGTATTTTCAGTTTCTCTCCTATTAAGCCGGAACCTGATCGTTGAAGCATTCTCTGTTGAGTTTCTCAGTGATGCCGGGAAATACCTTTTTTATTTCTCCTTCATCCTGTTCTTTAGGTTTTTCTCATTTTCCACCGGAATAATTCTCACAGCAGCAGATGCTCAAAGGATCAGGTTCAATATTATATTCATTGCTTCATTAATGCTGATATTTTTTAATATCGTTCTCGGGTCTCAATTTAAAATTACAGGAGTGATCATTTCAAGAGCCATTATCGAGTTGTTTGTGTTTGTTTTTTTTGGGTATTTTGTAAAAAAGATCAGTAAAAGATACAATATCAACCGAAATAAATGAAGATCCTGTTTGTTCATAACAAATATCAATTGAGGAGTGGAGAAGAGAAGGTCCTTGAAAATGAGATCCGGTTATTAAAAGAACATGACCATGAAGTTGATTTAATGATTTTTGATAACCGTAGTATTAAATCAAAATTTTTGAAGATCAGGACAGGGTTCCTCAGCTTCTACAACCCTGTTTCTGCTAAATTGGTCAGAAAGAAAATAGCCATATTCAAACCTGATGTGATCCATGTTCATAATTTCTTCCCTATCCTTTCTCCCTCGGTATTTTTCAGAGGAACCCGCGGGAATACACCGGTGATCATGACTTTCCATAATTACAGATTAATTTGTGCAAATGCAGTTCTTTTCAGGAAAAATCAAGTTTGTACAAAATGTGTCAGAAAACGGTTCCCGATTCATGGGATAGTTTTCAGGTGTTACCGAAATTCTTTTCTCCAGACGCTAAATCTTGTGCTTTTGACAGCAGGGCATAATTTTATCGGGACATGGAGAAAAAAAATTGACCGATTCATAGCGTTAACCGAATTTCAGAAGAATACAATTTTAAATTCCAGCTTAAATCTTAAAAATCATCAAATTAGAGTTAAACCAAATTTCTCTTATGATAAAGGGCCTTGCAGTATTAGTAAAGATGATTATTTTATATATTTAGGAAGGCTTGAATTAGATAAAGGGATCGATACGCTTTTATCTGCTTTTGCGGGAACGGAGAATAAAATAAAAATTTTTGGTGGCGGATCGATGAAAAAGAAGGTCGAAGACATCTGCAATAAAAACAGCAATATGAATTTCTTTGGATTCAAAGATTCTGAACATGTACTGGAGCAATTGAGATTTGCAAAAGGATTGATCTTCCCATCCAACAACTTTGAGGGATTTCCCATGGCAATCTCTGAAGCTTTCTCATGCGGAACACCTGTGATCACGTCTGATATTGGCAGCCAGGCGGAAATAGTTAAAGATGGTTTTAACGGGCTGCATTTCAGGATGAACGATCCGGAAGACCTTAGGGAAAAAGTTAAAATTTTATCTAACATAACTGATGATCTATTGAATAAAAATGCACGGGAAACTTATCAAAAGCTTTATAATGAAACAGTTAATTATAAACTACTGATAAATATATACCGGGAATTGCTAAAATCCGATCCAAATTAAAAAAATCTCGGATTAAGTATTTCTTTTATAGTTGATCTCAAATCCTTAGAAAGAAAATAGAAAAAAGGTTATAATATAAACTTAATGGAAAAGAGGAAGTTGATGGATGTAGATATATCCATAGGGGAATACGGCGAGTTCACTGAAAAGATTATTGAGCTGGCCGGTAATAAGAAAGGCGGGTATGTCTGTGTTGCAAATGTACATATGATCATTGAAGCACATGATGATCCGGAGTTCGCCCGGGTTGTAAACAATGCCGATATTGTTACTCCTGACGGAATGCCTCTTGCTATATTGCTGAAGCTTATATATGGTAAGAAACAGGACAGGGTTGCAGGCATGGATATACTGCCTGATCTTATATTACTTGCGGCGAGAATGAAACTTTCTGTATTTTTCTACGGTTCATCAGACAAATCTCTCCGTAAAGTGATATCCAGAGTTAGTTCTGAGCATCCGGGACTGATCATCTCAGGGACTATTGCACCTCCCTACGGAGATATTCCTCCTGAGATCACTGCTGATCATTTCTCTGAGATCAGAAAGAAGGACCCTGATATTGTCTTCATTGTTCTTGGATGTCCGAAGCAGGAAAAATTAATGGCTGAGATGTCAGGCCAGATTAACGGGATCATGATCGGAATAGGGGGTGCAGTCCCGGTATTCACCAGTGAGATGAAGAGAGCGCCGGTATGGATGCAGAAACTTTCTCTTGAATGGCTGTTCAGGTTGATACAGGAGCCGGGGCGGTTGTGGAAACGTTACTTTTATACGAATTCAAAATTTATTTTTATGGCATTAAAAGAAGTGCTTCACCATAAGATTTTAAAAAAGAGAGATTCGGTGTAAAATAGGTAAAAATGAAAATATTAATAACCGGAACAGCTGGATTCATAGGATATCATCTTGTAAAGAAACTAACCGGAACAGGGATGGAAATAGTTGGAATAGATAATATTAATGACTATTATGATGTCAACCTGAAATATGCCCGGTTGAAAGATACAGGGATATTAAGAGAGAGTATTGAAGAGGGTAAAGTTGTAAAGAGTGAAAAATTTCCGGATTATTCTTTTGTTAAGATGGACTTAAAAGATGCTGCCGGAGTCAATGATATTTTTAAAAAAAATAAATTTGACATGGTTTGTCACCTTGCAGCCCAGGCAGGTGTCAGGTACTCGATTGAGAATCCGAAAGTATACATTGAGAGTAATCTTAATGCTTTTGCAAATATTCTTGAAGGGGTACGAAATTTTAACACAGGTCACCTTGTCTATGCCAGCAGCTCATCTGTTTATGGCTTAAATGAAACTATGCCGTTCTCGACCCGTCATAATGTGGATCATCCGGTGAGTTTGTATGCAGCTACCAAGAAAGGAAATGAGCTCCTTGCCCACAGTTATAGTTATCTCTATGGCATACCGGTTACAGGCCTCCGGTTCTTCACTGTTTATGGGCCATGGGGCAGGCCTGATATGGCATTGTTCAAATTTGTCAGAAATATTTTAGCTGGGAAGCCGATCGAAGTTTACAATTTCGGGGAAATGGAAAGGGATTTCACCTATATAGATGATATTGTGCTCGGAATCGAGAAAGTTATAGCTATTCCTCCGGAGGGTAATCCCGGCTGGAACGGGATGCAGCCTGATCCTTCGTCAAGCACCTCTCCCTATAAAATATATAATATCGGTAATGGCAAACCTGTAAAGCTGATGGATTTTATCGGTGTAGTGGAAAAAACACTCGGGATAGAAGGAGAGAAGAAGATGATGCCTATCCAGCCGGGAGATGTGAAAAAAACCTGGGCTGATACGAAAGACCTCGAAAATGACACCGGATATAAACCATCCACCCCTGTTGAGACCGGAGTCAGGAATTTTGTAGAGTGGTATCGGAATTTTTATTTATCTCAAAAGGATGATTAATTAAACAGGAGAGATGGAAATTATAATATGCATGGGATAAGGCGTTCTTTTCATTATATATTGTTATTCCTGGATATTATAATTCTTGTTTTTTCATTTTCTATTGCTGACCTTGTATCACGGAACAGGCTCCCTGATATTCTTAAAGAAAAATTAGATATTGTTAGTTTACCTGAAGTATTTACTATCCTTATTTTCTTTCTCATCTGGTTCTTCTCTTCAAAAGTATCCTCACTTTATGATGAGCTGAAGAGCTATAATTTTTTGTCTGAGATCTTCACTCTTCTTAAAAACATCTCAATACAGCTGGTCACTGGTGTTATAATCCTGTTCTCATTAAAAAACATTCTCCTTTCCAGGTTCTTTCTCCTTCTTTATCTTTTATTTTTTCTGTCCGGGACACTTATCCTGAGAGGTGTTTTCCGGCTTGCAGGAAGAATCCTGATGAATAAGGCCGGGATAAAGAAAAAAGTTCTGATGATCGGCAGCAGCAATATCGGAAGAGAAATATTCAGTACTCCTGACAATGCAATGATAACCGGACATGATCTGATTGGATTTGTGACCGATGTGCCTTCTGAAAGTGATTTGGATTATCTGGGAGGATTTTCGGACATTGGAAAGGTAATTGATGAACACGAGATTGATGAGGTATTGATAGCTTTAAATAGGGAAGAGGCGGAAAAACTGGACAGTATAATGAAAGTCCTTACCGGGTTCCCTGTCAGAGCCAGAATAGTTCCGGAATATTTTAAATTTGTCTCAAACAAATATCAGATCTCATTTGTTAACAATATTCCTGTTATTGATGTCAGGAATGATCCTCTGGACGAATTACACTGGCGCCTTATAAAAAGGGGTTTCGATTTTATATTCGCATCTTTTTTTCTGATATTTGTTTTTTCGTGGTTAGGATTTCTCCTTGCAATTATTACTAAAATAAGTTCCAGGGGACCGGTTTTTTTCAAACAGGAGAGGTGGGGCAGAAAGAACCGGAAGTTCACTCTTTATAAATTCAGATCAATGGTAAAAGAGAGCCGTGATCTGGATAGTGAAGGGATGTTTGTCCAGGCTGTTAAAGATGACTCAAGGGTGACTCCGTTCGGTAAGTTCCTTCGGAAAACAAGCTTAGATGAACTCCCCCAATTTTTCAATGTGTTAAAAGGTGATATGTCTGTGGTCGGGCCAAGGCCCCATGCAGTGCCGATGAATATTGAGTCGAAGGATAAGATCGAAAACTATATGCTGAGACATCTTGTGAAGCCGGGAATTACTGGATGGGCGCAGGTTAACGGTTTCAGAGGTGCCACTGATAATAAGAGACAGCTTGAAAAGAGAATTGAATATGATATGTTCTATATTGAGAACTGGTCTTTCTGGTTCGACCTGAGAATCATTTTTCTCACTATTTGGAGAGGAGTGAGAGGTGATCCGAATGCATATTGATAAAACCGACCTGATATATTATATTTTTGCTTTACTGGCTTTAGTACTCTCATTTTATACAATCGTGTTTCATTTAGGTTTTATATTTTTTCCTGTTAGTTTCCTGATCGCCGGGGTTTTATTATCATTACTCTCTGGCGGGAAGGGGTTGAAGGTTTTCTTTTTTTTACTCCCTCTGATCAATTCTCTTCCGGCACTTTTTTTTAACGGTTATCCATTCAATCTGATGGCCGTTATTTTATTTTTTCTTGCAGGTGTGGTAGCAGGCTCATTCTTAAAAGGTGCCAGGCCGGAGTTTAAAGATTTCAATTGGGCCTCTTCTTACCTTTTATTCCTTTCCCTCCTATGGATATCAGCTGTTTTTGTTTTATTAAGATGGTCTAACATTTCAATGCCTTCTGGTGCTTTTTTAGCCGATACACCTGTAGGACCGGGATTACCACAAAGTCCCAGAGTCTCTTTTGCCGTTATTTTCCCGGTCATTACAATGTTTCTTTTTTCTATAACCCCTTTTACTGCAGCTCTGATCAGAAAATACTCTTTGAAAAAGGAAAAAATATTCAAACTGATCATCTTCGGATACTTCTTTTCTGTTCTCCTTGCGATGTATCAGAAACTAATTGATACCGGATTCCTGTCCATTGCCTGGTGGGGGACAAAAATGAATCAGTATAATGGCGGATTTTCTGATTTTAACGGGTTCGGATTATTTGGAGGAGTCCTTTTTTTATACTCCGCTTTGATGTTGATGGATTCACGCAAAGATGAATCTGGGAAATTATTCGGTAAAGGACGTTCCTTTCTAATTTTTGCTGCCCATATTTCTTTTTTCGGGATACTTCTTTCCGGGAGCCGCACAGCGTTTATTTTTGTGATCTTTGCATTTATATATTTAATGTTCAGCAGGGTGAAGAATATCATAAAAGTTGTAATTCCTTTAGGGTTCATTCTGGTATTACTCTTTTCCGGAGGGGAACTTGCACAAAGGCTGGAAAAAACGTTTGATTCTTCAACTATCCGAAAGGAGAATAAGGACATCATAAAAGTCATTGATAGATTTTCAAATGGAAGGGTCCAGATGATCGAAAATTCTATCCCTATTGTCAAAAAATACCCTGTTTCGGGTATTGGAGCGGGAAATTTTATTTTTCATTTGAAATTTCTGAAATATGGAGAAAAATTTCTTGAAGACCTTCCGCTCAACCAATACCTCCTGTTCCTGGATGAGATGGGTGTGATCGGATTTTTCTCTTTCCTGTTTTTTGTTTTTATCGTAATAAAGGGGAGGAGAAGGGATATGTATTACAAAATATTCCTGGTGATTCTCCTTGTCATGCTTGTCGGTAATTCCTTATGGCTGCCTGAAGTGTTCATATTGTTCTGGATCATTGTTATATCTATGACAGGGCCTCAAAAACTGAAGCAAATTGATTTAAAGAAACTTAAACCGGCGATATATTTAATAATAGGAGTTTTTATTATATCTAATATTGTTTCTTTTAACTCTCTTCATCCTTCAAACCTTATGTCAATTCGGGGTCTTCCTTTTGATTTTGGCTTCTGGACGGGAGATGAGGATTCGGGATTCAACTGGACAGAATCCAATGCAGGCGTGTTGTTGGAGATTGATGAGAGTGGAGTGTACGGTCCTGTCAGGTTTTTCTGCGGAGCGCCGCTTGGGAAACTCCCCGGGAAAATTCAGGTTTTAAAGATATTTAAAAATGGTAAGCTTTCAGGGGAAAAGAGTTTTAATTCAAATGATGAACACATGTTTTATATTAAAGGGAAACCGGGGGAGAAGTTTTTTCTTGGAATAGAGACCAACCCTGTATTCAATTTAAAGAAAATGAATCTTGGCCCGGAATCGAGAGACCTTGGTGTTCAATTCTTCCCTGTTACAGAAGGGCTGTGAGAACTCCTGTCTATCTTTACATTAAATGCACATCCGCCTGTAAATGCTGATATTAATGTAAACACTCCAAGAAATCCGACCCAGTTCCTGTAGTAAATCCCGAGCCCGATAGCCAGTAGTGATAATGCTATTCTTATATATTTTATTACCGGATTTGTATTACATGCTTTCATAGTGCAAATTATAAGTGATAAACGGTATAATTGCAAAATCGGGATCTATTGGTTGATAGACAGAATATCTTCGATCATCCGGTTCAGTTTTATTGTGAGGTAAGATATTATCTTTGCAGATCTTTTATCTTTCAGTCTCTGGTCAAGTTCTCCGGCCAGGTCTTCGAAGAGTCCAAGTCCGAAATAGCCTGCATTTCCTTTGTAAGAATGAGCGATCATTGAGATCGATTCAAACTCTTTATCGATATTTTTTTCATCGATAATCTTATTGAGGATCTTATTTTTTTCCTTCAGGTCTTTTAAAAAAACATTTTTAATATTTTCGGATACATCCTTGTTTATTATTAATCCGGGCCTCATATTTTTTGATTTGTTCTTAGTATCATTTTTGTTGTTCTTATAATCATGCTTCAGTACCCGGCATATCTCTCCGAACAATAATTCAAAATTGATCGGTTTTGTAAGATAGCTTTCCGGCATAACCTTGATCTCATCTTCCTTTAATTCCTCAATTGTATCTGCCGTGAGTATAATAACCGGATTCTCGAACCCCCGATCTCTTATTACTCTCAATGCTTCAAGGCCCGATACTTTCGGCATTTTATTGTCCATTATTATCAATTGTGGTAATTCATTAATTGCATTCTCAATTGCTTCTTCTCCATCGGTAACAACACTGATATTTCTAAACCCTCTCATTTCCAGGGCTTCATAAAGAAGTTCTGCATTCACAGGGTTATCTTCAGCTATCAGAATATTCTTATTTGCATGCTCAGCAATGTCCTTGCCCTCAATTGTGAAGTGACTATCTTTGAGCTGCAATATCTCCTCAACTTCAGATGAATTTGCGGGGAGTTCCAGAACGAATTCAGATCCGGTGCCAAACTCCGAGCTCATTGTAATACTGCCGTTTAAAAGCTCAGCCAGATTTTTGCATATGGCAAGGCCCAGTCCGGTACTGAAGTCGTTTATATCATGTAAAGTTCTGTTGGAAAAGAAAGGTGTAAACAATTTATCCTGAATCTCTGCAGGAATTCCAATGCCGGAATCTTTTACTGAAAACTCGACTATATCTTTCCGGTTATTATATTTCATTTTTAGGATGACCTCCCCTTTCAGGGTATATTTAAGAGAGTTGGACAGCAGATTGATAATGATCTGCTGAACTCTGGATTGATCACTATATATCCGGTCAGGAACATTTTTACCTCTGGAAATTATAAAATCTATTTTTTTTTTACTGAATTGATCAAAAAAGATCGATTTGATATTGTCAGTGATGTCATCTACAAATAAAGTATTTGGGGTTATATCCATTTGCCCGGCCTCGATTTTTGAGAGGTCCAGTATGTCATTTATCAGGTTTAAGAGGATATTTCCTGACCTGATAATATTATTCACATATCCATCAAGTTTATTGTCAAGTTTGTGTTTCCTGAGAAGATCTGAAAACCCGATAATGGCATTCAGAGGTGTTCTGATATCGTGAGACATATTTGCGAGAAAAATTGATTTTAACTTTGATGCGGATTCTGCTTTCTCTTTCAGAGATTCCATCTCTCTTAGCGAGTACTCAAGTTCTCTCTCAAGTTCGATCTGCAGGGTGATATCCTTCTTTACTGCCCCGAATCCCAAGATTTCTTTTCCATCCCGGGAATTGATCGGGAAAATTGCGGCCTCCTCAATATAATCTTCTCCTGATTTCTTCTTGTTTGTGAACTGACCGAGCCAATTGTTCCCACTATTTATAGATTCCCACATTGTTTTAAAATAATTATCGGGATATCTGGAATTATCCGATTTTAATATCCTCGGATTTTCCCCGATAGCTTCATCCTTTTTATATCCGGTTATCTTTTCGAACCACGGGTTCACATATTGAATATTCCCTTTCAGATCGGTTAAGACTATGGAAACAGCAGCCTGCTCGACAAGAGTGGCCAGCTTGATCAGTTCTTCCTCTTTCTTTTTTTCTTCCGATATGTCTTCAAGTATACCATCAAAATATATGGTTTTTCCTGAATTATCTGAGACCTTTTTCTCAGTAATAGATCCATAAAAGAGGCTCCCATCCATTTTCTTTAGTTCGATTTCCGTTATTTTGATTTCAGCTTTCCCTTTACATTCCTGCAGTAGTTTTTTTCTATCATCCTTTGAATAGTAAAGATCTGAGATATCGCAACTCAACAGCTCATCCTTGGAATTATAACCGAATATTTTTACCATGGAATCATTGACCATTAGAAATTTCCCCTCCGGAGTGGACCTGAAAAGGCCCACAGGGATATTGTCTATCATTGAAGTGAATCCGGGATCGATCATATCTTTGACTGACTTTGTCATGGTCTCATCCTTTATGCTTATCTGGTCCTACTGAAAAATATATTTTCAATCAGATATTGTTATTATTGCAATATCTGAGAGATCTGATTGATTACCAGCTCTACTTCAGCTCTTCCATCAATATTCTGAGGAGAAATTACCATGAGGTAGTAGGAAGTTTTATCAGGAGTGAATTTCCTCAAAACCATCTTGTCAAGAATATTGATATCAATGGAGATATTATTTGCATCTGGCTGGTTTAAGAAAGATGCAGCTTTTTCAAGTGATTCTCCCAGGATCGTCGTATATGCAGCAAGTATCTCCCCATCTACAGGGCTGTTGAAAACAGCAACAGGCAATCCGTCAAGGTCGGCTATTACTGCTCCATGAAATCCTCCACTTTTGCACATTCCTGATAATGATCTCTCCAGTGAATTTGCGCCTTCGGCTTCCACCTGGGGTGGGGGATCATTATAAGTAGTTTCAGTAGTTGAAAATCTTTTGTCCGTAAATTCTGAATGACCGGTAGTACTTTCATTAATTAAGGTCTTTTTTTCCTGCCCAAATTCTTCCTTATCTTTAAAAACCTTTTGAGTAATGAATTCTTCACCCTTGCCGGTAATATTTTTCGAGAGTGGAATATCTTTTAGTAATTCATTAAACAGGTTTGTAGTTTCAGAAAAATTAAAAGAGTCCCATACTTGGATCTTCATCTGTTTCTCCTGTAATATTTTTTGTTTCTCTCTCTTTTAACTCAAGAGCTAATTCAATAAATGGTTTTGAAGCAATATTTCCCTGAGGCATCATTGATACCGGGACAGAATACATACTTGCTTTTTCGAAATAATCACTGTTGGGAATGATCGTATTATAGAATACTTCTCTTGGGAATACTTTCTTTATCTGTTCCAGAATATTTTTTTCATATTCACTTTCGTTTCTGAACATATTAATAATGACCCCGTTAAGATCGAGATCTTTATTGTGATTATCTTTGATCTCTTTGATCGTCCTGAGAAAGATAGGTAAGGACCTTAGAGAGAAGGTCTTGCAATTAATTACCAATATCAGATCATCACTTATCTGCATTAATGATGAGACCAGTGTGCCCACACCTGCAGGTGTATCAATTATTACATATTGGTACTTTCCTGAAAATTCTTTTATTATTGCCCCCAGTTCTCCGGTTCTCGCTTT
>Ga0190293_1000715_pt1 | contig 11787 bp, 8 predicted proteins | sample 48693001_MG_FD_161671 | JGI IMG/M metagenome (GOLD analysis project Ga0190293, IMG submission 161671) | Hydrothermal vent microbial mat bacterial communities from Southern Trench, Guaymas Basin, Mexico - 4869-30-0-1_MG | ecosystem: Environmental > Aquatic > Marine > Hydrothermal vents > Microbial... | reverse complement strand
CCTAGCTATTAGCAGCTATTATTTTGTGGGCCTCACCACATTTTTGTATATCGCCATTCCTTTCCTTTATTTTTGGACGGGCATTTTACCGGCCAATATGAATTTTGGGGAATTCATTATTAATGGCGCACCTATTATTGTTACAGCTGTGGCCATTTACCTTTATGTGCAAAGATGGTTGTCGCACCCACAAGCAGAAAGGGGGTTTCACTGGCGTGGAATGATTTTAAAAACAGCTACCTGGCCCGTATTTATGTTGGGAAACATACTTGGATTTGTTAACGCAGAAATACCCTATATCCCCACAGCTAAGAAAGCAGTTTCGGGATTGAGCCCTTATACACGACCATTAATTTTGCATGTGGTGCTATTTGTTTTCACACTGGCCTACGTCATTTATTCACGACTAAGTACTGTTTCGGAAGGACTGCTGGCACTGACCAGCGAACAAGTTTGGGGGATGTTTGCTTTTGCATTTATTTCTATAGTTTTAGTGGTTGGTGGTATTTTTGCTGCTTTTGAATCCAGTAATTTACCCGAGGATGAGCCCTGGAGAAAAGTCGATCTGGATAAGATTAAAACAGATAAAGAATAATAAAAGGTCCCGCAGATTGCGCTGATAGACACAGACAAGCAATTTGCGAAAATCTGCGTCATCTGCGGGAGAAAAAAATAAACAAATGAAAAAATCAGCTTATAGAATCGGCTTCACTTTGGGTGCTCTTTTTTTGGGTGTTCTTATTATTGTTGCTTTTACTTTTCTTGGGAAAAAATCCAGTGGTCCTTTGGAAGACTTTTTCACCAAAATGGGTTCAACAATAGTGGATATTGAAAACGACTACCTGCTTAGTCAGCGCGAACCGGTCAGATCGAAAGAACTGGAATGGTTCAATAAATACCGGAATAATAAAGAAACATTTCTTCAACCCGACACTGTATTTCTGGGTGTCTTCGATAACAATTACCAGAAGTCATTTGAAAATATCTTATCCCTTGAAAACTCACTTCAGACAAACCTTTCTTTCATTCAGATTTACACTGCTTGGGGTGACCAATCAGATCAACGGTTTCCGGAAAAATATGCCAAAACCATTTTCAAACTGGGCTCAACCCCCTTTATTACCTGGGAGCCCTGGTTGAATGATTTCGATAGGGAGGAACACGAACTTCCTTCTAAAGATGATGCCAATAAAAATGGATTACAGGATATTGAAAACGGGGACTATGATTTTTATATTGACGATTGGGCCACTGATCTAAAAGATTTCGGTGAGATTATTTTCATACGGCTCGGACATGAAATGAATGACCCTTACCGCTATCCTTGGGGCCCGCAAAACAACAAACCCGAAGATTTCATCGCCGCCTGGCAACATATTGTTAATCGGTTCGGGGAACTGGGAGTAAACAATGCAGTTTGGGTATGGTCACCGCATCCTGCTTATTATCTGTATGGTGAGTATTACCCGGGGGATGAATACGTCGACTGGGTTGGAGTGGGGGCTTTGAATTATGGAAATGTGGCTCTGTGGTCGAAATGGTGGAGTTTCGAAGAAATATTTGGCAATTATTACTATTGGCTGGCATCCTTTAACAAACCGCTTGTTGTTACTGAGTTCGGTAGCTTGTCGGTTGGTGGCAAACGCGAAGAATGGTATGCCGAAGCACTCGACAGTCTTCCGGAAAAATACCCTTTGCTCAAAGCTGTTCTCTTTTTCAACAATGAAAAGGACAATACCACTCTCAGCAAAACACTCGACTGGAGTTTGAACTCAGATAGTATTTCCAGACAAGCAGTCAGAAAATCCTTAAATAGTTGGTAATCGTAATCTATGCAATATTTCCTGCACCTTGTTTACGGTACTTCTTGGCGTACGACAAGTTGCACACAAATTGTTTTTTCTTGGTGACTCTTTGTGTTTTTGTGACTTTGTGGCAGGAATAAATGTTAACCACAAAAATACCAAGGCACTAATTTATCACAAAGGATTCTTAGAATAATACAACAAAAACTATTGATTCACATAAGGGAATGCAATTTGTCGTACACCCGTACTTCTCTCCCAAAGTAGTACCTACTCATTTTTTTGTATTTTGGTCATCCCAAACAAACATTATGCTGAGAAGCTTTATTGGTCTTATTGTAGTATTACTTTTCGTGGCGTCCTGTGGTTCTGATACATCTGGAAAGCGGAAAGAAAAAAAACAAAGACAAATTATTTCTTTCCCTAACAAGACCATCGACAGTGTCCTATCAAGAAAAAAACTCTGTGCTGCTACCGATTACGGATCGGTTAGTTACCTTATCTACCGTGGCGATCCCATTGGTTATCAGTACGAACTCTTACAAAATCTCACAAAACACCTTGGCGTTGACCTGGAACTCATTATCGTAAAAGATATTGACAAGAGCATCGAAATGCTCAACAATGGCGAAATTGATTTGATTGCGATGGGATTAACTGTCACCACCAGCCGGTCGCGTACACTTGAATTTACTGACCCCATTTTAGCAACAAAGCAAATGCTTGTGCAGCGCAAACCTGATGGTTACCGAAAAATGAAAACGGCTGATGAAATTGAATCCCACCTGATTCGTAACCAAATGGATTTGGCCGAAAAGACGATTTATGTACAAAAAGGAACGGTTTACGTAAATCGGCTGCTTACACTAGCAGATGAAATTGCCGATACTATTTTTATTATTGAAGTGGACAAAAACACCGAAGAACTAATTGCCGCTGTTGCAAAAGGTGAGATAGATTATACAGTTTCCGATAAGTACATTGCTTTGGTAAACACCAGGTATTATCCCAATATTGATGTAAAAACGCCCCTCAGCTTTTCTCAAAAAATTGCATGGGCAACAAAAAAGGGTCAGACAGATTTTACGGATACCATCAATAGTTGGCTCACTCAATTCAACAAAACATTGCTGTCGCGTTTACTTTTTAGTAAATATTTTGAAAATATCCGGGCCCGCAGGATTACTCAAAGTCAGTACAACTCTTTTAGCGGTGGCCATTTATCACCCTATGATGATTTAATTAAAAAAGCAAGCCCCATTGTTGGTTGGGACTGGCGTGTTCTGGCATCATTAATCTATCAGGAATCAGAGTTTAAGCCAAATGTCAGGTCGTGGGTAGGAGCTTATGGGTTGATGCAAATGATGCCGGTTACATTGGAAAAATACGGACTGGATTCAACTGCCAGTCCCGAGCAGCAAATAACGGCCGGGGCAAAATATTTAAAGTTCTTAGACAGGCAATTGCCCGTTGAAATTACGGATTCGACCGAAAGGGTAAAGTTTGTTTTGGCATCCTATAATGCAGGATTGGGACATATTTTAGATGGCCGGCGACTGACCCAAAAATATGGATTAGACCCCAATATTTGGGACGGCAATGTCGATCATTTTATTCTGAATTTATCGGATAAAGAGTATTACCACGACAGCGTTGTTTACTACGGTTATTTAAGAGGGGAGGAAACCTACAATTTTGTGAATGAAATACTGGAAAGGGCTGAGCAGTACAAACACCTGATTACCCACTAATTCTCTATTGATAATACTTTTGATAACCCAAATCTAATCTCTTCCATATTCAATAAAGATATGCTTCCCAGTCTTTTCACAAACCTTTCTTGCGAAACCGATCGTACCTGAAAACAATCTGCAGAGGAATCTTTTTTATCTCAGCTCCCATCGTAGGATTAAGATTTATTAGCCAAACTTCACCTTGTTTCATAAAATTTTTCAAAATCAAGATCAGTAAAAACTGTTAATTCTTTATCTGTCAAGTAATCTGGAAGTAATGCTTCTGCAGCAAAATTCATTGCATTTGTTGCTTCTTGCTTTCGGATAGATCTCAGGGCTTTCTCAATCACGTAAATACGTTTTTGAAATGGCAAACTTTGTATTTCTTGAATAATCTCAGATGTTCTCATTTTTCTCCAATTAATTGATAAACTTGTCAAAAGTGAAAGTCACTTGACTGGATTGTCAATCAATAACCAACTCAACAGTAATTTACTATTTGTCTTTGGTCTCCTTTTCCCCATTCTCTCCAGTTTCCTTTTTATCGTCTTCAGCAATTCCTTCCTTAAATTCTTTCACACCTTTGCCCAGACCTTTCATTAATTCAGGAATCTTTCGTCCACCAAATAATAAAAGTACAACTACTACTATCGCAGCTATTTCCCAAGGGCCAAACCAACCGGCCGTCTGAAGCATTATTTCCTGTCCGTTAACGAATATTGAAGTCATAATTTCTTGTTTTCAATTTATCCTACAAAGATAGTACAATTAATACGATTTGGTGTTTGCTATTGTTTATACATTTGCCTCCAACTAACAAGATCAATAAAATGAAACACAAATATACTATCCTGCTTATTATTTTCGGATTGCTTTTAGGGACCACGCTGCTTGGCCAGGAAAAGAAACGGGATTACCGAAAATTGCATTACCTCTCACAGGAAGAAATGGACACGCCTTTTGATTCAAAACGCAATTTCTATGAAACCGATCCACCTGAAGGAATAATCCGCAATGTTGCCGAATTCGATCAAATGCAAGCCGTTCTGATACGTTATCCCTTTGGTATTCCTGTTGAACTTATCCGCGAAATGGCCGAAGAAACAGAAGTGCTCACCATCGTGGCCAATGCCAACGAAGAACAAACTGTTTTGGGTATTTACGAAGACCACAATGTCGACCTTGATAATTGCAGCTTTCTATATGCACCTACTGATAGTTATTGGGTAAGGGATTACGGCCCGTGGTTTGCCTTTGATGGCAACAAACAGCCCGGAATTGTCAACTTTCCGTACAACCGCAACAGACCCAACGACAACGACATTCCTATCCGGATTTCCGAATACCTCGACATCGACCTTTACGGCATGAACCTGACGCATACCGGTGGCAATTATATGTGCGATGGGATGGGAATGGCTGCTTCAACAGATTTGATTTGGGAAGAGAATTGGGATAAGACACATGAGGAAATCGACACCCTTGTTTATGACTATCTGAATATTGAAGAATACGATGTTCGTCCCGACCCCTTGGATGAATACATCAAACACATCGACTGCTGGGGAAAATACCTTTCGCCCGGCAAAGTGCTCATCGGTGAAGTTCCTGAAAACGATTACCGCTACGATGATTTTGAGGAAGCCGCTAATTTCTTTGCCAATCAAATTAGCTCTTATGGCAAACCCTACGAAGTAGTGCGCATTTTCACCCCCGGAACGCCGCCCAATACACCTTATACAAATTCACTCATTCTCAACAAAAAAGTATTGGTTCCCATCACCGGAAGCCAATGGGACGATGAGGCACTGGAGGTGTATGAAGAAGCCATGCCCGGTTATGAAATCGTAGGTATTATGTACAATAGTTGGGAGAACACCGATGCTTTGCATTGCCGTACAAAAGGGGTGGCCGATATTGAAATGCTTTACATCAACCACGTCCCTAAACTTGGAATTGTTGGCTACCAGGAGAGTTATAAAATATCTGCAGAATTTATGGCCAATAGTGGCGAAGATTTATTTGCCGATTCTATTTTGATTTATTACAGCATTAATGGCGGGGAATTTGTGTCAGGCACGATGGTCAACGACTCAGTAGATAGCTGGACAGGAACGATCAGTGGAATGGAAATTGGTGATTCAGTAAGCTATTATTTGTTTGGAGCTGATGAAGCTGAGAAACGGGCTTTCCACCCTTTTATTGGGGAAGCCGACCCCCACGAATTTGTTGTGAGCAATGAACTAAAACTTGAGCCCGATACTTTACTTTTCCTAACATTTGACGATTGTTTGGATGGCTTGCTCTTACACATTATCAACCTGACGAATGATTCGGTAGAAATTACACACATTAAAGGGGAGCCAGGCGAATATTACGGATTCTACTGGATGGTTGAAGAATTACCGGAAACTCCATTTTGGATAGCTGTTGACGACACTTTGACCCTTAAAGTTTTTATTGGGATTCCTGTCAACAATCCTTTGGGAGGACTTCTTCAGGACACCATCTTTGTTGAAACAAATAGCGAAATATATTCTTCCCTGATTATGGTTGACAGCATTCTGGTGGCAGATATTCATCAGGCGGAAATGAAAAATACACTCCGTGTTTTCCCCAATCCTTTTTGTACAAACCTGAATTTTGAATTTGAAACTACTGAATCGAGTTCAGTTATTCTAAGCATTTACAATGTGGATGGACAACTGATAAAACAGTTTTCGCAACACTTTACTTCTGGAATCGTCCAGTTTAGCTGGGATGGAAAAGACGAAAGCGGCCAACAAATGCCGATGGGTTATTATTTCTACAAACTGCAAACGGGGGATCATTCGTTTAGTGGGAAAGTTTTGCTGGTACGTTGATTTATTAATCCTATGTTTAATTGTGAGGAATCAAAGCAAGGCCGGTGTGCCAGCATGCCGCGACAATCTGCTGTTGGGTATTAAGAAGTAGATTCCGTCAGTCGTCCCTCCTTCGGAATTAAACGATATAATTATCCGACCCCGGCGGGTCATCGTTTATTTATCATAAATTTCCAGCCAGCCCTCAATCTCATCCATCTGCACAGCAGTAATATCCAGTTTGTTCTTCTTGCGGTAACCATTCAGCTTTTGCTGGATAACAGCCGGTTTTGTGTCCTTCAGTGATTCAAGGTTTGAGAAACCGGCAGGAATTAAATGTTCAGCCCAAATTGCTGAAACACCCGCTTTTTCAAAGTCATCAGCAGTAAAATTTTTTTGTACAGCCTCAGGCCGCATTTGCGGGAAAAATAATACTTCTTGTATGGAATGTTGGTTGGTCATCATCATTACCAATCGGTCAATTCCGATGCCCATTCCGGATGTTGGTGGCATACCATATTCAAGGGCACGCAAAAAATCCTGGTCAATCCACATGGCTTCATCATCCCCTTTTTCGGCCAATTTTACCTGCTCCTCAAACCGTTGACGCTGGTCAATCGGGTCGTTTAATTCGGTATAAGCATTTGCCAGTTCTTTACCGTTTGCCATGAGTTCAAAACGCTCGGTCAATTCCGGATTGTCGCGGTGGCGCTTACAAAGTGGCGACATTTCAACGGGGTAATCTGTAATAAAAGTCGGTTGTATAAAATGGGGCTCGCATTTCTCCCCGAAAATTTCGTCAATCAGTTTTCCTTTCCCCATTGATGGGTCGGTTTCAATGCCCAGTTTTTTACAAGTTGCCGATAATTCTTCAACATTCATTTCGCTGACATCAATACCGGTGAACTCTTCAATGGCGTCCAAAATGGAAAGCCTGCGGAAGGGTGCTTTAAAATCGATTACATTTTCGCCAACCTGTACTTTGGTTGTACCATGCAAATCCAGCGCAATGCGCTCTACCATTTGCTCGGTCATTTCCATCATCCAGAAATAATCTTTATAGGCAACGTAAATTTCCATCTGGGTAAATTCGGGATTGTGGAAACGGTCCATACCTTCATTACGGAAATCTTTGGCAAATTCAAATACACCTTCGTAGCCACCAACAATCAATCGCTTTAAATAGAGCTCGTTGGCAATACGCAAATACAGTGGAATATCGAGTGCATTGTGGTGTGTTTCAAAAGGACGTGCAGCAGCCCCTCCGGGAATGGCTTGCAGAATGGGTGTTTCAACTTCGAGGTAGCCTTTGTTATTTAAAAAATCGCGCATCGAACGAATGACTTGGGCACGTTGAACAAAGGTATTTCTTACGCCATCATTTACAATCAGGTCAACATAACGCTGGCGGTAACGCTGGTCGGGATCAGAAAATGAATCATAAATCTTCCCATCTTTTTCTTTTACAATGGGCAGGGGACGTAAAGATTTGGACAGAACGGTGAAGGATTTCACATGCACAGTCAACTCTCCCATTTTTGTAACAAAAACATGACCTTTTATCCCGATGAAATCACCAATATCGAGCAGGCGCTTAAAGACAATATTGTACATTGTTTTGTCTTCATCGGGGCAAATCTCATCACGTTTAAAGTAAAGCTGCATCCTTCCTGTCGAGTCCATCAATTCGGCAAAAGAAGCGGCACCCATAATCCTGCGGCTCATGATTCGGCCGGCCAGACTTACCTCCTGAAACAAATTATTATCTTTTGGAAATTGCTGGTGAATTTCATTAGCATAGGCATTCACTTTGTACTCTGCCTGTGGATAGGGGTTGATCCCCAACTTTTTCATTTCTTCCAGGGCATTCCGCCTTACCTGTTCCTGTTCGCTCAGTTGCATACTCATTGTCAAAAATTTTTGCAAAGATAATACTTAGTGAGACCTTTCCAAGAGCTCGATAAACTGTATTTCTGAAGGGAATAAAGAATCGCTTGTTGTAAAAATACTTTTGGCAGACTCAGTTTAAAATTTCTAAAGCTGAATAAACAGGAGAGACAGAATTGTTGTTCTACAGATTAAACCGAATGGGTAATTTAAGCTTTGATTGAATAGGTTTGCCCTCATAAATCGCTGGCTCCCAATCAACCAATAAGGAAGTTACACGGAGTGCTTCTGCATCCAAAAGCGGATGGACACTTTTTATTACTTTTCTTGAAACAGGATTTCCATGCGCATCGATTATTATCTCAACAATCACTTTTCCTGTAATATTATTAACCTTAGCTTTAAGTGGATATTTGATATTCGCAGCAATTATAGTATAAAGATGTTGAAGTCCGCCGATATACGAAGGATTGGTATCAAGTTTGAAAATAAGTGAGTCGTTAAGCATGCCAATTGCAGGAACACCGGAAAATTCTGGTAAAGTTTTAATCAACGGATAATCCTTAATCGAAACATTTTCATCGAAAGTGTACTCTTCAGCTGCTAAGATGTAAAATGGAATAAATAATTGATTGCTTACAATTTTAGCTTTCATTTTAGCTGATGTGCCAATGAAGCGAGATCTTTTAAACCGTCCATTTTTATACACATCAAATCCAAGTACTTCTTCCTGATCCCTCAATTCCCAATGGCCCTCTTTTTTACCATTGACCAAAGTACCTGCGATAATATATGCTTGATTTGAAAAATCGCTGATAAATGACATTTGCCAGACTGATGATTGGTTTTGTAACAGATCATTTCCAAGTGAATCATTGTAAGCCATGAATTGAAAATTATGCTCCGAAAACCTGATTGTTTGTTTTACTTTTCCATTTGAATAATAGTAAGTCCAAAGCCCGTCTAATTGATCATTTTTAAAATTTCCGACAGCCTCGATTTGGCCTTTTTCATCAATTATTTTGAACTCCCCTTCTTTTTTCAAATTGCTATAATTACCAGAAGTTATTTGATTGCTATCCATTGTGAAGTCGCTAAATTCACCCATAAATATTAATCTTGTTGTATCTAATTCAGTGATTCTAAAGTATTTTGCATCTTCTGTCTTGCTTACTTTCCAGTTTTGATCAAAATAAAGTTTTTGCTCAACTTGCGCATTGAGTTGATGATTGATAGCCGGAAGAACCAGAAAGGAAAGAATTAGAATTATAGACTTATTCATCACGAATCGAACTTAGTAAGAATTATCAAAAATAACAAAATTAGTATGAGGAATTAAGTAGGCACCGGTTTAAGACTGTGACTTATATCATCTGTGACTTAAACCACCACCCTGGTTCAAAATTGGCGTTGGTCTTGAACACAAGCTGACCTGAACCAAAACAAATAGCTTCTTATCTTTGCTGCATTCCAAAATCAAAAACATGAAAGCTATTTTCTATCGAATTTCCGTTGTTTTATTGATAAGCTTCCTGACAGGCTCCCTTTCAGGACAAACAAATTACACCCCATATGATTATATTCCGGGTGTAAACCGGGATTACAAACCGGCCTTTAATGAAAATTATCCTGTCTGGGGAAAAATGTTGTACGATTATCCTGTGAATTTTAATGAGCTTACCGAAGCCTTCGAAGCCTGGCGGTTAACTCATAAAGATGAAAAGAGTGCATTAATTCGATACTTCAAAATCTGGAGTCGTGCCCTAAAACCTTATGTTTTGGAAGACGGTAATATTCGTATTCCTGAAAACGCCGATTACTACGAAAAACTAAGAAAAGCCCAACTTTCTGCCCATCAGAAAAGGAATGACAGGGATGATTCAAATTGGACTTTCCTTGGCCCAAAAGAAACCTATTGGCTGAACCAATCAGGTGCCGAAGACCCGCCCCTTTCCTGTCCCTGGCAAGTGAATGTTTATTCATTTGATGTAGCAGTAACCGACAGCGACATCCTGTATTGTGGCACAGAAACCGGATACCTGAATAAAACTATCGATGGTGGTTTGAACTGGGAATTGCTTGCACCCGAATACCCTTTTGGTGGTGGCGTTACAGCCGTTGCCATCCACCCTGATAATCCAGATATTGTATATGCCTCGGCTGGCAATCAATTACATAAAAGTAATGATGGCGGCACAAACTGGATTCCACTTTTAGCAGGCGGCAGTTTATTTTATGCCAACCGTTTGAAAATAGACAGCGACAATCCCCAAAAAATTCTGACATCATCATCAGATGGTGTACATTTAAGTGCCGATGGCGGAAATACGTGGGCGCAGAAATGGTCGTCCCCGGCCTGGGATGTAGACATCAAACCCGATGACAATAGCATCATTTATGCATTGAGCAGAAGCAGCGGTAATTTTACCCTGGTTATTTCTACAGATGGTGGACAGACTTTTAACCTTGAACCTTCTTTTCCCTCTTCTATTTCTGAGGTCAGCGGCGGACTGCTGGCGGTAACTTCTGCCAATCCAAACCTGCTGTTTGTCATTATGCTGAGCTCAAATAATACGCCTTATTTATACAAAGGTACTTTGAGTAGTGGAAACTGGACGTGGGAACTGTTGGCCACCGGACAAACCCCTGAATTTGAAATGAACAATGGGCAGGGCTATTTCGATCTGGTTTTGGATGTTTCTCCCGTTAATCAAAACAGTATTATTGTAGGAACAACCACCCTTTTTAAGTCTGCAAACGGAGGCAGCAATTTCACCGCTATCGGTGGATATTATGGTAATTTTAGCATCCATCCCGATATGCAGGACATTAAAATGCTCCCCAATGGAAATACTTGGCTTTCAACCGATGGCGGGATGAATTTTACAACGGATAATTTTACCGAACAGGCCAATTACCATGTACGAATTAACGGGCTTGTTGGTTCCGATATGTGGGGCTTCGACCAGGGATGGAATGAAGACCTGACAGTTGGCGGAAGATACCACAACGGAAATACAGCCATTGCCGATTTTTACCAGCCCAAAGCTTTGCGGATGGGTGGTGCAGAATCTCCTACCGGATGGGTGGTTCAGGGCCGGAGTCGCCATGCAGCTTTCAACGATTTGGGCAATGGCTGGATACTTCCACCAACAGCCGAATCGGCACCGGAAGGCCGCTTTATTTTTAGTAAATATCCCAATATGGATGAATATGGCGGAAGGCGCGGAAACCTTGTAACCCATCCCAATTATTATGGCACTTTTTATCTTGGTGAAAATGAAGGTTTCTGGAAAAGTGAAGACATGGGAAAAACCTATGATTTACTGCACAGCTTTTCCAACAAAGTCCGTTACCTGCAAATTAGTTACAGCAATCCCCAGGTTTTTTATGCTGATGTGGTGAATTATGGCTTGTACAAAAGCGAGGATGGTGGCATGAGTTGGACCTTAAAACCGGCCTTGTGCAGCAGTCCGAATGGTTCAAGTTATTGGAAAGGGAAATTGTTTTTTGCCATTT
>Ga0190293_1000714_pt1 | contig 11795 bp, 10 predicted proteins | sample 48693001_MG_FD_161671 | JGI IMG/M metagenome (GOLD analysis project Ga0190293, IMG submission 161671) | Hydrothermal vent microbial mat bacterial communities from Southern Trench, Guaymas Basin, Mexico - 4869-30-0-1_MG | ecosystem: Environmental > Aquatic > Marine > Hydrothermal vents >... | reverse complement strand
AACGGAAGTTCGTTCCTCGGTACTGCCAATAACGGGAAACGGCCAAAAGCGGAACTAAACTTCAGAACAAAGGCTTGTCCTTGTTCTCCTCGAACCACTGCCTCTGGGCGTTGATGTCGGCTTCCAACTCATCCACCATGGCGACGAACTCCGGATCCTCACGCAGACTTCCGAGCAACCAGTCTTGGCGGAGCGTAAACCAGTTAACTCGTAAAGAGGCTCTCCACCCCATATCAATCGCTTCACGCAGAGCCGCGATGGCCTTGTCGTGATCGCCCCGTATCGCGTGGATATACACGTCCAGGATGCCGTAGCCTCTGCCACGGACCCGGTGCATGGTGGCAATTCGTTTCTCCATGGCTAGCAGCAGGGCATCGCGTTGCTTTCTTTCACCGTTGGCGTGGAGGACCGCGGCGAAGACCAATGCGGAGTTCAGATCTCCGACTACAAGCTCCCACTGCAAGCTCTGGTCTCCGACTTCAAGCTCTGGTTGGTCTTCGAGCAACTTCGGGAATGCATCGGTCATCAGTTGCCGGGCGCGGGCGATGTCACCCTGTCCGATCATCAACTCCGCTAACACACGATTGTAGTCACGCCAACCGGATGCTCGGTATTGACTCTGACCCCAAATATTCTTAACTAACCCTACTGTGGGCCTTCGAAACTGTCTTTGAATATACCTCCGACAAAATCAGCAATAATAATGCTGGCAGGTCCGGCTTCACCAACCGTGTATGTCGTGTCATCCAACAGTGTGAAAATCACCGTTTCGTCATCCTCGATGATGCCGTCGTTGATCGGCGTGATCAGGATGCTTGCTGTCAACTGGTCAGGTGGAATCGTGACCTGATAAATATTGCCATCCAGCCAGGTCATGGACGGGCTGGGGGTGTAGTCAGCATCAATTGTTGCCGTACCGCTTACTGCTACCCTTAACTGGAGGGCCTGGGAGATGATGCCGCCATCGCGAGATATGACAAAACTACCTTGATTCGGGCCCGCTTCAGCTGCCATCGCATCACCTACCGTCAGGTCTACTTTCGGTGGGTCCACAATCGCAGTGTCGGTCATGGAGTAATCAGTGAATCCGAAGGATGATCCTTCCCATTTGGCGCTGATCCTCTGCTCACGCCCGCCACTATCCCGCCATACTGCGCAATAATATTTGAAAGAGGACATTGTGGCATAGTATGAGCCATTCAGAGCTCCAGCAGGAACCAGGTCACATGCATCACCTGTGGATGGACCATATATACCAGAATCAGCAATGGTGATAGGGTTGGGAAGTGAGCCCGGTGCGGGTACAAGTTTTGTTGAGCTTTCAGGACTGGCTATTATACCCCCATCCGCAAGTAGAATATTGCGATTAAATGTTCCATGGTTCCTGGCACAATCACTATAAACAGCCTTATGATCACCATCAAAAATTCCGGTAACAGTATTTGGACACTCTCCCCCAAGCGCAGAACCTGCGCTCAATAGGATTACCCCTCCAATCCACCAAACAAGTTTGTGTGCAATGGGCTTTCGATTTGCACCCAGAGCGTTATTTCCGAGAGATTCTTCAGGTTGCATATGCTGTTGATACATTATTTTTCCCCTATAAATATACACTACTCAAGCTTAGTAACATCATATAGGAAATGGCTCATATTTCTATGTTTTTTCAGCCTAAAAATGCAAAAAAATTGGACTTATTCCAACACATTGCCAGGCGGCTTCAACGATAGTAATAATCCTACAAGAATTGACTGCGATTACCTCTGATTTTAGTTTTGTAGATAACGCAAACTACAACACCACATACAGTCACTAGGTTGCTATCAATGAAATCATTGACTACAATGAAAGCACTCTTTCAAAGCCTGTTATTCTTTATGGCCAGCATTACAATCAGAAATCTTGACGACCAGGTAAAGTCTCAATTGCGTATTGCCGCAGCCATGCATGGATGCTCAATGGAAGAGGAAGTACGCCGGATTTTACGTCGCGCGCTGCTGGCAGAAAGTGACAAAGGCCTGTTTGGAAGCCGGATTCATCAACGGTTTGCAATACTCGGTGGCATAGATCTGCCGGAAGCTGGCCGGTCTGCTCCCCGATCCGCCCCGGATTTTTCCGACTCTGAAGAATGATCCTTCTCGACACGAACATCCTGTCTGAATTAATGCGGACTGACGCCTCACAGAAAGTGATCGAATGGCTGGATCAGCAAGCGGCATCGGCACTTTACATAAGCTCCATCACGCGTGCAGAAATTGAACTTGGAATTTGCCTGTTGCCCAATGGCAGAAAGAAATACAGCTTAAAAGCCGCTGCGCAGGAAATGTTTAATGACTTTTCCAGCAGATGCCTGTCCTTTGATGAATCAAGTGCCGTGGTCTACGCACAACTGGTAGCAAAGCGACGGTCTTTGGGCCGCCCTGTCAGCGTGGAAGATGCCCAAATTGCATCCATTGCAGTAACTCACCACCTGACACTGGCAACACGTAACACCAACGACTTCAACTTCATCGACGAGTTGGCAGTCATTAATCCCTGGGGGTAATTTTTTTTCGAGACACCCATGCCTTTCCTGAGCTATAGCCCAGGGAAATATCACCATTCCCACAACACAATAACCCCGAAGCCAACAGGAACTATCGAGATTTCCTGACAAACATCGTCTCTGATCACCCATAGTCCGCAGCATCATGCATGTCTTAGCATATACCCAGTCAACAAAGAAAGGGTGGTGAACTATGAACAGGCTTTTGTTTTGCGCATTGATGATTTGGGTTTCCAGCAATTCGTCCTCAGTTACACCAGATATATAAAAACTTGTATAATATATAAAGTTTAATATAATGTTATTGAAGAAAGTAGCTTTTCTGGGGGACTCTTTAAATCGAATTCGAGCGTTTCCATTTAATGCCAGACAAGATGCAGGATTCCAAATTGATAGTGTGCAACGAGGAGAGTCCCCGGATGATTGGAAGCCAATAAATACCGTTGGCAAAGGCGCCAAGGAAATTCGAATTAAAAATGAGTAAACAATTTGAAAGCGTTTTCGATGCAATCGCAAACTCTTCGGAAGATGCGCTCAATATGAAACTCCGGGCAAACTTGATTCGTGAGATTCGTGTCATGGTAAATGCTTCCGCTTGGACCCAGGCAGAAGCCGCGAAACAGCTTGGTATCACTCAACCAAGGGTCTCCGATTTACTATGCGGAAAACTTTCAAAATTCAGTCTTGATGCGTTGGTAAATATGCTTGCCAGTTTGGGAAAAGATGTGACATTGAAAGTCGCCTAGTCACAATGGCAGCCATAACTAATGTATCCCCAAGCGCTGCATCCGCCGCCACAGCGTGGTGCGGTCTATCCCGATAATTTTGGCTGCCTCGGTCTTGCTACCATTGGCCAGAGACATTGCCTCATTGATCTCGTGGCTCTGCACGAGGCGTTTGCTTTTATCCGTATCTTCGCTTTCTTCCCCCTCAAAAACCTGAAATATGTCCTGTGGCAAGCTTGCAGGTAGCAGTTTCTTGTCGACTGAACATATGATGCCGTGTTCAATCGCGTTTTCCAGTTCACGAACATTACCGGGCCAGCGGTAGTCCATCATCATTTTCAGTGCTTCCGGATCGATTTCAATATCATCCGGGTAGCCGCGGGCAGTGAGGCGACTGCGGAAATAATCGGCCAGTATCGGTATGTCGCCCGGGCGATCACGTAAGGCGGGAATGGTCAGAGGTATGACTGCCAACCGATAAAACAGGTCGGCACGAAACTCACCCTTGTCGACAAGCTCGCGAAGATTTTGATTGGAAGCAGCGATAATCCGCACGTTGACTTTAATGGTCTTGTCAGAACCGACCATTTCCAGTTCCTGATCCTGGATCACACGCAGCAGTTTTGCCTGCAGGTGTAGCGGAATTTCACTTACCTCATCCAGGAACAAAGTCCCGTGGTTTGCGGCCTGGAAGCGCCCGAGCCGGTCGGATGATGCATCCGTGAATGCGCCTTTTACATGACCAAATAATTCGGATTCAATCAGCGTACCGGGAATCGCAGCACAATTAATCTCAATAAATGGTTGTTCGGTACGATTGCCCAGGCGGTGCACCATGCGTGCGATCAATGTTTTGCCGGTACCCGACTCGCCCTGCACCAGAACAGAGGCCATGCTCGGAGCAATGGTGTGGACTCTCTCAACAACTTCCAGCATGTGCGGGTCATTGGTCTTGAAATCTGTGTGTTTGGTTTTATATGCTGCTTCCAGTATGCGCTGCTCTGTGCGATCCCTGATCAGGATCAGGCGTGCATCATTATTCCGGCTCTCGCACTGAACGATACCTGTATGAAACTCGATATAGCGTTCGCCCTGGTTGTGAGGAATCTTTTCTTCAAAGGTAACGAACTTGCCGGTGGGCATGCTGGCAGCATCCCTTTCGCCAGCCGCAATGGCAGCCCTCAGCGAATTGCGCTTCAAATTAATATTACCAATATCATTGATATGATCCAGTTTGTCGGAGGGCTTCAGGTTCAGCAACTTGCGGGCTGAGGGGTTGCTGTAGTGGATCACCCCATGTTTATCACTGATTATCACACCTTCATCGATCACACTTATGACCGCTTCCAGCATTGGGAATAGGGCTTCATTGTCAGACATATTGTATTTCAGCTCGTATCAGGGGGAGCTGAGTGTTGCATATGCTAAATGTTGTTGCAACATGTTGAGTGCAATGCATACCAATATAATATGTGAAATATCAGCTAGTTAACCGCTGAGTCAAATTTCTGCTACTGCAACAGACTGCAACGTTGCAACCAAGTGTATTTCTGCAATATCAATAAGTTAGAGTTTTGGAATGATATTTGCATTATATCTGGTTCTATGTTTCTGACAATCAGCACTCATTCAAAATGTCATGGTGACTAAATGAATATAAAAACACTGGGTTTCTTTATCGCTGGTCTTTCCATTGCGGTTACGGCGGCGGCGCAAAACCCTGCAGAGGGAACCCTGTACTACGACAGTAACGGTCAGCTTGTCAGTGGCAATCCGGCACAGGCCAGGGTTGTTACGGTAGGCCAGCGTACAACCGGGATATCAACCATCCTGAGTGCGAGCGTCATTCCCTACAGAGAGGTTACCTTTACTGCTGAAGTACCGGGGCGCATCGAATATATTGCCGGACGTGAAGGTGACGGGTTTAACCAGCAGGAAGTTCTGGTCGCTATCAACCCGGAAAAACTACTGGCCCGACGCGGGCAGGTGGTGGCAGATCTGAATAATACCTATCTCGCCTTACGTAACTCGCAAATGCAATACGGGCGTGAATGGATGTCGCCCCAATCACAAAATATCAACCGCAGCCCCGGTATGGGAATGCCTGCAATCTTTGACCAGATGTTCTCACGTGCCATGGGAAGTGGTATGGGATACGGCAATCCCTGGCTGGACAGGTATACCGATCTTTATTCTTCTGGAACACACATGGGCCAGGCCCAGGGACAGCACCTTGCCGCATTGTCAAAGCTGCGTGAAATTGATGCCGGCATTCGGGACACCCACACCGTGTCACCATTTAGCGGGGTAATCATCGAGAAAATGGTAGAAGCGGGCGATACGGTACAGGTGGGGCAACCCCTGCTCAAATTTGCTGATCTGAACAACCTTCAGTTGTCGGTGGAAGTGCCATCGCGTTTGATCAGCACCGTTGAAAAAGGCATGGTCATTCCTGCAATGCTGGATTTCAATCACCAGTATATCGATGTCCGGCTGGCGCAGATTTATCCCGTGGGAAATGCTCAGCGGCATACCATCACTGTCAAGTTTGATCTGCCCATCGGCATCTCGGCATGGCCGGGAACCTATGCTGAAATCATGTTGCCCGACAACGGCGAAAGCAACGAAACCCTGATCGAGATACCCACCAGTGCGGTTATTCAGCGTGGCAGTTTGCCGGTTGTTTATGCGATCAAAGGCGATCGGCGTGAATTGCGCCTGGTACGTTTGGGTGCAAGTTATGCAGAGGGCCGCGTCACCGTGCTTGCCGGCTTAAGTGCGGGTGAACAGGTGTTGGTTAACCCGTCTGCGGGCGTCACTTCTGGTTGGCACAAAGCCCCCGGTGATATCGAGCCTTAATGGAAAACCAGGCAAGCAACAGGACAAAAAGTAATAACAGAATACCTATATGACTGACACGAATAAAAAGACATCAATTGAAGAACCCAAAGCCCTGGGTATAGCTGGCAATATTGCCAAGCAGTTTATCGTTTCACCTGTAACACCTTTATTGATGGTTGCTTTTCTTGCCATTGGTATTCTTGGCTTAATACTCACGCCACGCCAGGAAGATCCAAAAATATCCGTACCGATGGTGGACGTGTATGTCCAATACCCGGGAGCATCGGTTGACCAGGTCACCAGCCTGGTGACAGAACCACTGGAACGCCTTATGAGTGAACTTCCAGGTGTTCGTCATGTGTATTCAGCAACTCAGCGTGGCTACAGCATTATTACCGTCAGGTTCAAAGTGGGTGAGGATCTTGGCCATTCCATCGTCAATCTGAACGACAAAATTCAGTCCAACATGGACAGGATCCCTCCCGGGGTTTCCATGCCGTTGGTCAAGCCCGTCGGGATCGATGATGTTCCGATTGTAACGGTAACCCTCTGGTCTGACCCGCAGCAGGGCGGGGTGGATGACGGGCCGTTACGAATGCTGGCATTTGATGTGCTGCAGCAACTCCAGGCGCTGCCCAATATCGGTAAGAGTTTCGTCGTTGGCGGGCGTTCAGATCAGATACGTATCGAAGTCTCGCCGGAGCGTTTGAGTGGTTTTGATATTTCACTGGCCCAGGTTGCAAAAACCATACGTACGGCAAACTCAGAGCTCAATATTGGCTATGTGGAAGGCGGCAACACTTCATTCAAGGTACACAGTGGCGCATTTCTGACTTCGGCGGAGGAGATTGCCAGGTTGGTGATCGGTATACATGATGGTGCGCCTGTCTATGTCCGGGATATCGCTCAGGTTATTCACTATCCTGAAGAGACAAAACAGCTGGTGAGCTATTACACAGGTGTTGCCAATACCGGTTCCCTGCAGGCCAATGGTGAGGCTGCGGTCACCATTGCAATTGCCAAAAAGATTGATACCAACGGTGTGACCGTAGCCGATTCGATATTGAAAAAACTCGAATCACTGAAAGGCTACATCATTCCTGCCAACGTTCACGTCGAGATAACCCGCAACTACGGTAAATCTGCAAACGACAAAGTCAATGGACTACTAACCTCATTATTCGAGGCGGCACTGGCTGTCAGTATCCTGTGCCTGATTTTCATGGGCTTGCGTGCAGCATCTGTGATCATCGTTATCATACCGATCGTGATTCTGATTACGATCTGGTCGGCCCTTATCCTGAATTACACCATTGACCGGGTCAGTCTTTTTGCGCTGGTCTTTTCCATTGGTATCCTGGTGGATGACGCAACCGTGGTGGTTGAGAATATATTCCGCCGATGGCTCAAAGCGGGCAAGACCAGTGTTGATGTCGCCATTGATGCGGTCAGGGAGGTCGGTAACCCGACCATTCTTGCAACACTGACCATTATTTCAGCATTGCTACCCATGGGGGTTGTGAGTGGTTTGATGGGGCCGTACATGCGTCCAATCCCGGTATTGGGTTCAGCAGCGATGTTCTTTTCCCTGATCGCTGCCTTTATCTTTGCACCCTGGCTGGCCATACGGGTCCGGCCCCGGTTGGATGCCCTGGAAAAGGCGGAAAAGCGCGAGCAGCGCCTAACTGAAGTTGTGGGCAGCTTCTACCGCCCTTGTATGGAAACGCTCTGTTTCAAGAAGAGTTACGGCAACCTGTTTTTAATCATGCTGGTTCTCACAACCCTGTTTGCATGCAGCATGTTTTATTTCAAGTGGGTGGCAGTGAAGATGCTGCCTTTTGACAATAAACCGGAATTCAGCGTTGTCATCAACATGCCTGAGGGTACCGCATTGCCGGTTACTGCCAACCTTGCCCATGAATTAGTGAGCGTACTGCGCGAGATTCCGGAGGTCACAGACCTTCAGAGCTATACCGGTACTGCATCACCATTCAATTTCAATGGCATGGTTCGGCACTATTACCTGCGACAAAACCCCTGGGAAGCTGACATACAGGTTATGTTGCTTGATAAAAAAGACCGGGAACGTGGCTCTCATGCCATAGCTGTTGATGCACGCCATCGCATTAACCAGTACATCAATGACCATCCGGAAATGCTCAAAACCGGCATACAAACCCAGGTGGTCGAAATGCCACCGGGTCCACCCGTTTTACAAACCCTGGTTGCCGAAATTTACGGGCCTGATGCAGTCACGAGGCGCCAGGTCGCAGAAGATATGACCACTATTTTCAGGGAAACCCAGGATATAGTTGACGTCGATAACTATATGTCGACGGATCATGACTACTGGCGTTTTGAGGTGGATATTGAAAAAGCAACCCGCTTCGGTATATCGGTAGATTCCATCAATCAGCACCTGAACATGGCTATGGGCGGCTATAAGCTCGGTGACATAAAGCAGGGTGTGGTGCGCGAACCGACATTCATTGTTATCCAGGTGCCCATGGCGATACGTTCACAGGTGTCGCGTCTGTATTCCATACCGGTGATAACACTGGCAGGAAACACGATACCCCTGGGTGAACTGGGTCGTTTTGTCCGAATTCAGGAAGACCCGATTAATTATCATAAGGATCTGCGACCGGTCGAATATGTTGCCGCCGAGATGGAAGGCAAATTAGGCGCACCGCTATATGGCATCAACAACGTCGAAGAAAAACTGAAAGACTACCTGACGCCCGATGGAGTTCATATGTCAGCTCTGACCCTGGGCGGAACCATCGGTCGTTACGGCGCACCTGAGACAGATGTCAATTCAGGCTTTGAATGGACGGGTGAATGGACGGTCACCTATGAAACATTCCGTGACATGGGCGCGGCCTTCATGGCGGCCTTGTTATTGATTTATGGCTTAATTGTCTGGGAGTTCAAAAACTTCACCCTGGCCGGCCTGATCATGGCTCCCATTCCGTTAACGCTGATCGGCATTATCCCGGGTCACCTGGTCATCGGTGCGGAGTTCACCGCAACATCCATGATCGGCTTCATCGCACTGGCGGGTATTATTGTGCGGAACTCCATCTTGCTGGTGGAGTTTGTCAAGCACGAGGTAGATGACGGCAAGGATATCGTCGAGGCAGTAATCGCCGCCGGACAGATCCGGATGCGTCCCATCCTGATCACGGCGGGAACCCTGATGGTGGGCGCTGCCATGTTGTTTTCAGACCCGATTTTTGTCGGAATGGCAGCGAGCCTGTTTTTTGGAACCCTGGTTGCTACCGTGCTCACCCTGGTTGTCATCCCGCTGGGTTGCATTACCGTCAGCGGCACATTCTACGAACTGGCCGGTTCTGAGTTTTCAGAGAAAGACCTCGAAGAAGACAAAACTGATCGCCGTGTGCCTTTGTTGCCGGTTGCCCGGGCAGGAATCATCGCTGTATTGACATGGTTACTCACCGAGGCGCGCAACGTTTATCGTTCGGCAAAATCGTCTCTATCCAAATGGCGCCAGTCCAAAAAGAAGACCCATACACCAACGAGAAAGGCTTCATCACAAAGGTATGTTCATAAATCTGCCATAAAGACAGCTAAGAAAAAGACGACCAAGAAAAAAACCAGTAAGAAAAAGACCGTGAGAAAGAAAGCAGCACAACCCAGTGGCAAGGCCACCGGAAAAAAACGCAGAGGCATCAGCCTTAAAAAGGATATAGATCAGTAAACGAATTGTCACCGTGAGGAAACCGTTATGAAAAAAGTATTTCCACTCAAGATATTAACCAGTGTCATATTGCTCGCAGTTGGCTGGACTGGTGGTTATTTATATGCGGAATCAGTGATTTCAGCACCAGCGCCTGCCGGACCATACCGTTCGGTTCCGGGTTCTCAGCAATCACCTGATCAGCAAGCACTGCAGACGCAGTGGCAGGGCTACCAGGAAGAAATGCAAAAGCAGCAGGAAGCAGCACGCCAACAATGGCAACAACAGCAGCAGGCCTGGAATGAGCGTCGTGATCAAGCCATGAAGGAAAGGGCGGATTACTACAAGGATATGGACCAGCGGCGACAGGCTTCACAAAAGCAGTGGCAGGAACAAATGGCCCAGAGGCAACAACAGGGCCAACAGCAGCCTGGATGGGGTCAGTCCGGACAGTCTGACCAGTTCCAACAGGATCGGGAACGCTACCACGAGGAAATGGAACAACGCCGTCAGGCCGCGCAAAAGCAGTGGCAGGAACGAATGGCCCAGAGGCAACAACCATGGCAGCAACGGGGACAACAGCAAGGTCAGCAGTCCCCCGGGCAATGGCAGGGTAATCAGCAGCAAGGGCCTTATTCGCAGGGGCAGTGGAATAACGGCCCACAAAACGTACCGCCTGGTGCACAGGGTTTCCGTCCGCCTCCCGGGCAGTACCCGCCGCCCTGGTATAACCGTGGCCGGAACTGGTAGCTGAAAAAATGACTGTCTTGCCGGGTAATCTTATGAGCAAATCCAGACACAGTGGTTTATACACAGGGTTGTTGCTCGCTTTGCTGACGGGTTTTGGCGGCCAGGCTTATGCCGACCCCAACCAGGTAAGTTACTCACCTGATCACTGGCCAAGCCGGTGGTCATCGGCTATCCGGCAACAGCAAACGGCCAGGTTCCCAACCAGGGATGAGGTTCAAGCCCCGCCTGCCGGGTTACCGCAAGCCGTTTTTGAGCAAGACCTGTTTTATTCACCTTCAATGGCCAGCAGGTTTGAGCGCAGTGACAGGCGATACAACCATGCCAGACAGGCCCCGGCGCAACGTTTTTCCCGTCACTCCGGTCGCTACATCCGGGATGCAGCATTTGCTTACCAAAACAGGTTTTCTGCAGGTCCGAACAACCATACCGGGTCAGCTTCTATGTACCCATATGGCACATCGGTACCAGCAATGGATCCAATGCCCACGTTCCCGGGTGTGGGCTTGCCTATGATGCCAGGGATACCCGGTGCTTATCCCATGAATATAACCCAGTTTGGCGGTATGCCATTTGGACACCCGGGAAATATGACGCAGTGGTATCCGCCACCTGGTAGCTGGTAAACAGTTTGTACGTAATAACGAGTAGTTCACTCTTTGTTCGTTATTTCGATTTAGCTAATGAAAGAGTGAAGCGTGGCATGGGTATTCATGCCGAATTTGTAAATGAGTATGCAAGGAGACTAAAGATGATTAAGTTTAAGAGACTCTTCATTGTTGCTGCTTTGGCATGTGGAATAACCATTTTACCCATGCAATCTGCAGTGGCTGGCTGGTTCCCCTGGAACAATGGCAATGGCGGTGGGCCCTGGAATAGTGGCCCAGGGGGTTGGGGTAACAACGGTTGGGGTAATAACGGTTGGGGTAATAACGGTTGGGGCAATGGCAATGGCAACGGCTGGGGCAACGGCAATGGTTGGGGCAATGGCAATGGCAATGGCTGGGGTGACATGTTCGGTGACATGGACTTCAGCATGCGCAGCTCTGGTCGTGGCAACGGTTACGGTAATGGCTATGGCAACGGTTATGGAAATGGCTACGGTAATGGCAATGGTTACGGTAATGGCAATTACAATGGCTACGGAAATGGTTACGGCAATTACAACGGCTATGGAAATGGCGGTGGTAATTACAACGGCTATGGAAATGGCGGAGGTAATTACAACGGCTATGGA
>Ga0190293_1000713_pt1 | contig 11805 bp, 9 predicted proteins | sample 48693001_MG_FD_161671 | JGI IMG/M metagenome (GOLD analysis project Ga0190293, IMG submission 161671) | Hydrothermal vent microbial mat bacterial communities from Southern Trench, Guaymas Basin, Mexico - 4869-30-0-1_MG | ecosystem: Environmental > Aquatic > Marine > Hydrothermal vents > Microbial... | reverse complement strand
CCTAATGGACGGGCAGGTAAGCCAATAAAGTATATGAGATATGCTGTTGGTGAGATAGCTTTGGTGGTGATTGGAATATTGATTGCTTTAAGTATTAATAATTGGAATGAAGAGAGGAAAATAAGTAGTAAGGAGCATAAAATGCTTTAAAAAACCGTATTATTTTAAGCCTAATCTTCGAATAATTATTTGAGCCGCTAATTTGCTGCCTTCAAGAGAAGGGTGAAAACCATCTGTTCCGTAATACGGGAAATTACTCGATCCTTCCATATGGTGTTTCCATATTTGGCCAACATTGCAATTGATAGCATTGTTAATGTTAGCAGCATCTGTATAATTGGTTATAACGCTGTCAAAAGTTTCATAATAAGTGAGAGATGGCCAAACCATAAAGTATGCAAGTTGCGTATCGATGTCATTACATAATTGCGCAATTCTTCCTCCGTATTCAATTAAAGAATCACGTCCATATGCTTGAGAAGATGGTCCTTGTTGAATTATCACGTAATCATAAAAATTGCTGCTAATTTGAGATTGTATCGACCCAGTATTCCAATGGTCTTCTAAACCAAAACCAGGTCCTACCTTAGCTGTACAAGATATGGATAGCCCCATTTCCTTACCACTATTTTTAACTAAAAGCGGGAGGTTGTTTTCTATGGTTAAACTATTTCCAATAAATAACAACTGATAGTCTGCATTTGGATCAAAAGTTTCTTCCTCATTAATTTCGTCAATAGCATTTTCAAGAAAATCAGTATAATTTGAATTCTTTGAACATGAAATCACCGATAAAAGAAGAATACAAATTATTAATTTTCTCATTCGTTTTTTTTAAATATAATAAAAAAATGACAAATTTACTTAAAAACAAAAAAGCATCCCGATAACTATAGGGGCTTCAAAGTTATTTAAAATTAGGATATAACCTAATTACAAAAGTCTTGTCAAACTTGTCAGGGATATCTCTGATAAGTTTTTTTACTAGTTGGATGGATTTTAATATTTCTAACTAATTCTATATAATTTTGAAGGCCTTTTAACAAATTAATTTTAATACTGATCAATTTGTATTAATTAAGAATAAGGAATTAAGATTAAGAATAATCTCATTTTATCAAGATATAAAAAAGAGAAATGCAGACATAATTATCAATTCAGATAATGTTTATTCGTGAGATTCTAAAAAACTAATTTCAATTTTTTAGTTAATCGAACTAATCCCGCTTTTTCAGCGGGATATTGGTTTAATACCTCGACCCTTGGGTCGATTCCTATTAATGGGTTCAGGGCTTGCCCTGAGGTTTAATACCATTTATTACACTCAAAAATTTCCAAATACTAAGTGCCTTAAAGAGAATGTTTTGGCGTAGCATCTAAAATCGAAAAACAGGACCAAATTTTTGTAAAAAAAAACTATATTTGCCCGAATTAATATAACCAAAATCTAAAATAAAAATTAAATATGAAAATGCCTAAAATTTATTCACTAGTATTATCTGTGATTTTACTAATATCAGTTAATGCTTATGCTCAGGAAAACGAGGATAAAAGACCAGCAAGAGAAAAATGGGAACAAGTTGCTATGCAGGGAACGGTAACAGCAATAAATGCAGATACCAGAGAAATAACACTTATGGGTACAGATGGAGGCCTGGTTACTATAACTGCTAGTGAAGCAGTGGAAAGGTTTGATGAAATAGCTATTAATGATGTGCTAAAGTTTGATTTCTATACTTATATGAAGGCTGAGTTTCGCGCGCCAACGGCAGAAGAAATAGCTGAACCATTGGTTATTATGGCCGAAGGAGGAAAAGCTCCGGAAGGAATGGATCCGGCAGCGGTTGTGGGAGCAATAGTAAAAGCTATTGTTTCTATAGAAGTACTTAATCGTCCTAATATGACTGCAACTGTTAAAGGACCAAGAGGAAATTATGTAACAATACAAATGGAGGACGAAAAGTTGATTACAGAATTAAAAATAGGTGAGGTTCTTATTTTAACATATGCAGAAGCTATTGCAGTGTCATTGGAAAAAGTAAGTACTGTTGTTGTTGAATAAACTTTTTGCAAATGCCAAACATAGGGTAATATTCATTTATAAATTTGTTATAAAAAAAAAGCCCAAAAGAATATTCAATTTTAATTAGAGACTTTACAGAGATGTAGAGTCTTTTTTGTTTTTATTATTATTGATTTGGTTATTTAGGCATTTTCAATTGTTTATTTTATCGTATTCTTGTCCCGCCATTTTGACTAAATTTGATTAAAAAAATCAAAATGATAATGAAAAATAATTATCTCTTAAAAGGTAAAGAAGTCACTCTTTATTGATTTGTTATGAAATTGAAATGGATCTTATTTATTGGAATTATACTATTGGTGATAGGAATCATTCTTAGGGTGATTACTGATCTGGGTTATGAACCAATCTTATTAATTATTGTAGGTGTCTCGTTTAAAACATATTATGTAATTGGTAAAGCCAGAGATGGCGATTATAAACCCGGATACGAACTAGTATTTCTTTTTGTTGGTCTATCGATGTTTTTGTCTGGTATTTATTTGCGTTCACTAAAGTTGAATTTAATTTCTTCTTTCTTAGTTGTTTCCGGATTAATATTAAAGGTAGTTTTTGTCGTTTTGTTTATTATTAATATCAGAAACAATGGGGAAAATTAAAATAGTTAACGAATTATAAGGCTTAAAAGAATATTCTTTAACTAGTAAAATTTAGTATATTGATTTCATCAATTTTAAAAGAGACAGATTTTCTAAAAATTAGTTAAAATTCATAAATGACTGTAAGTTTTTATAATATAATTGTACTATTGTAGTACGAAAATGAAAAAATCCTCTATCCATAGTAAAATAATGATGCACGCACTAGTAATGATGTGTTGTAGATATATGGATGGGTATATGAATATTTAAAATAATTACAAATTAAATATATATAAACCTCTCCCAACCGAGAGGTTTTTTTGTTTGGAAATATAAAGGAAAATGAATTTTAATAGGATACATAAAATAATGCCAATGATGATGATCTGTTGTTTTAAACACAAGGAAAGGCTATTGAATAATTGTTGCATATAAAATTGAAGTAACAAAACAAACACAAAAGCCTTTCCACACGGAGAGGCTTTTTTTATGATAATAAACGAAACTACAAACATTAAAAAAAGAAAAAATGAACACAAAACAAAAAACAGTCGTTAAAGAAATTACAGTACAAGAACTGAAGCTTCTTTTTGATGACAAAAAAGATTTTCAATTGATTGATGTGCGAGAGCAGTTTGAAAGAGATATCGCTAATATTGGAGGTAAGCTAATCCCTTTAGGTAAGATTCAATTTAATTTAGATAAAATTGAAAAGGATAAACAAGTTGTGATTTATTGTCGCAGTGGAAGAAGAAGTGCAGAAGCTGTTAAGTTATTGGAAGAAGCTACCGGACAAGTGAAACTATATAATTTAAAAGGAGGTATTTTAGCCTGGGCAGACGAAATTGACGAAACGGTTTCAATACTTTTATAATAAATAAGTGAGTTAAGATCAGAATTACTCATTATTTAAACCTTTCTAAAAGCTTGTTTTTCTCTTTATATTCAACACAAAAGGGTATAATGTAGACTAGATATATTATTAAATTAATGCTGGTTTATAACCATGACAAAAGTCATACTTTTATTAAAATTTAGTATATATATTTGAATGTTTTAAAAACCTTTTTAAAACGTTTTTGATTTTTTTAGTTAGTAGAAAAAAGAACCTGGGTGAGCTTTCATTCAGGTTTTTTTATTCGTGAGATTCTAAAAAATTAATTTCAATTTTTTAGTTAATCAAACTAATCCCGCTTTTACAGCGGGATCTTAGGTTAATACCTCAACCCTTGGGTCGATTCCTATTATTGGGTTCAGTCCGTCAGCTGAACGATTAGGTTTAATACCTTTTATTGATATAACTCAATATTGATATTGATCGACCGACTATGAAATTAAAGAATATTTAATTTAGAATAAAAATAAACTACTTGATACACAAATAGTTCTAGATAAAATCATTAAATTTATAAGACAGTTTTAATTTAATACTTTGTGATAATACTGCCTCATTTGATTCAAGAGTTAAGCCGTATTCCAACAACTAAAAAAATTTCGACTAGAAACTAATCAATAGTATATGGATCTTAAAAAATACATAGCAGAACTTAAAAGACGTAATGTATTTAAATCAGGAATAGCGTATTTAATTATTGCCTGGATGATCGTTCAGGTTGCATCAATTTTACTTCCTATTTTTAATGTACCAGATTATTTGATGAAAGCTCTGGTTAAAACACTAATTGTAGGGTTTCCCATTTGGCTTGTTTTTTCCTGGGTCTATGACATTACTTCAAAGGGCATCATAAAAACCTCAAAAAAAATTGATTCACAACCCTCTGAAATAGATACTAAAGTTGGTCAGAGACTTAATGCAATTATAATTGTATCACTTACTATAGCTGTAATACTGTTATTGTTTAATCAATTTCGATCAAAATATTTGTATGAGAGCAGGAACGGTTTAAATGATGAGAAAATATCTAATGTAATAGCAGTATTACCATTTTTAAATAACAAACCGGATCCTGAAAGTGATTACTTTGGTTTTGCAATGGCAGATCAAATTATTGGAGACTTGAGCTATTTGAATAATATTACTGTTCGCCCTTCAAGTTCAGTTCGTAAATATGATAAGAAAGTTATTGATCCAAATATTGTTAAAGAAGATCTCAATGTCGACTATATTTTAACAGGCAACTATTTAAAAGAAGGAAATTTAGTTAGGCTAAATATTGAGTTGGTTGACTTAAAAACCAATGAAATGATTTGGCGGAGTGAAAAGATGGAAGTTGATTTCAATAATACTTTTGAACTTCAGGATATTGTTTCTGAAAAGGTAGTAAAAGGATTGAATATCCAGTTTTCTGATAAAGAACTAAACCGAATTGGGAGAAATATTCCCAACGATCCTTTAGCATATGAATATTATTTGAGAAGTTTATCATACCCATTATCCGGTGATGGTGATCAAATGGCTATAGAGATGCTTAACAAATCCATTGCCTTAGATTCTGTTTACGCCCCTGCTTTTGCAGAACGCGGATTTAGAGTACAACGGCTTGCATATTTTGAAATGCTGGATTCTGATAAATTCAATAGAGCCGAACAGAATTATATCAAAGCTTTAGATCTTAATCCTGAACTTCTAAGTGCTTTGGGCTATTTATCCATTTTATATACAGAAAACTACAGAACTGAAGAAGCCATAGAAATTATTAGAAAAATGTTAGATATTAATGCTAATAATCCGGCAGCTCATTTTTCATTGGGATATATTTATAGGTACACAGGTATGCTGAACGAGTCGGTAAAAGAAATGGAAAAAGCAATAGAGATAGATCCTAAAAATCCAAACTATGGTCGAATAGGAGTTTCTTATCTTCAGATCAATGAATTTGATAAGGCTTTTAAAGCTTTTGCACTTGGTAAAGAAACTTCTTATGTACTGGTTTGGCAGGGAATTACATTATTTCGAAAAGGAGATTATAAAGGTGCAGTTGAACTATTTGATCGTGTAATTGAACGTAATAATGAACCATATATTCTAAATTTTTGTATAGCGATAAGAGCATATATAAATGGTGATATAGCAATGGGATTAAAAGCAACTAAAAGCATAGAAGAAGCTAATCTTGGTGATTCAGAAGGTTGGTATTATTTATCTACTACTTATGCCATACTGGGTGATAAAAGTGGAAGCATTCGATGTTTGCAAAAAGCTGTTGACAAAGGGTATTACAATTACACTTTTATGAATGCAGACCCACTGCTCGAATTAATTAGAGAGAATCAGGAGTTTAAACTGGTATTGAAGAAAGCTAAGGAAAAGCATTTGTATTTTAAAAACAAGTTTTTTTAAAATTGAATTATCAGTTTGAAAAGATAGATCTACTTATTTTTCGTTTAAGTAGAATTATTTTAAATGTCTATAATTTAGTTTATTAAATAATAAACATTTAATTTTGAGTAACTAATCAATCTTCAATATGAAAAATTTCTATTTCACTCTTGTACTCTTTCAGAGTATTTTCAATTTTGGTTTCTCACAAGACATTACCGGCGACTGGCATGGTTTACGCGAGTATCCCGATCGACCTCTTCGTATGATCTTACACATTTCAAAAACCGATATAGGTATTAAAGCGAATTATGATAGTCCCGAAAATGACCTATATGCAATCGAGCTGGATTCTCTAACCTATGACGGAACAAGTATATATTTTAAATATGACGCTGCAAAAGTTTCCTTTCGGGGAATCGTTGATCTCAAAGCACAGACTATTACGGGTATTTATAATCACCCTGAAGGGGAATTGTTTCTTACTCTAAACAGAAATCCAATTGCACCTTTGAAAAATGGTATCGCATACCTGAAAAAGACCTATGATAAAAAAGAAGTTTATATCACCATGCGAGATGGTATAAAATTGTTTACTTCGATCTATACCCCTAAAGAAAGTTCAATGGCATCACCAATATTATTGTGGCGAACACCATATAATATTGAACCAAACAAAGAATCTTATTCCAGTCGCCTTTCCTCAATGATACATTTTTTGGAAGAAGGATATATCATTGTATTCCAGGATAACAGAGGACGGTTTATGAGCGAAGGAAAATTTGTTGATGTAAGGCCATTTATTCCTAACAAAAAAGGAAAGCAAATTGATGAGAACAGTGACACCTACGATACCATTGATTGGTTGGTTAAAAATGTTGAAAACAACAATGGTAATGTTGGGATCTTGGGTATTTCCTATCCGGGTTTTTATTCCACCATGGCCTTACCTGAAGCGCATCCTGCCTTAAAGGCTGCATCACCTCAGGCGCCTGTTACCGATTGGTTTATAGGCGATGATTGGCATCACAACGGGGCTTTTCTCTTAATGGATGCTTTTTCATTCTACTCTACAATTGGCAGGCCCAGGCCCGAACCTACAAGAAAATGGCCAACAGAATTTAAATTAAAGAACAGTGATAATTATGATTTTTACAAAGACATTGGTCCGTTAAAAAATGTGCAAAGAAATTATTTTGGCGACTCAATTCAATTCTGGTCAGATCTTATGACCCACCCCAATTATGATGATTTCTGGAAAAAACGTAATTTACTTCAACATTTAACAAATGTAAAACCTGCAGTTTTAGTTGTTGGTGGATGGTTCGATGCAGAAGATCTTTATGGCCCCTTAAGAACCTATGAGGCTATCGAGAATCAGAATAAAGACAACAATCAAAACAGATTGGTAATGGGCCCTTGGTTTCATGGTCAATGGTCTGGTCAAAAAGCAGAAAGTCTTGGAAATATTCACTTTGAAAGTAATACTGCAGCCTATTTTAAAAAGATAGAATTGCAATTTTTCGATTATTATTTAAAGAATAAAGGAGAGATGAATTTACCCGAAGCTTCTATATTTATTACGGGAGCGAATGAGTGGAAAGCCTTTGATAGTTGGCCCCCTGCTGAAGTTGAAAAAAAAGATCTATACCTGGGTTGTAATGAAGAACTTTCGTTTTTAAAATCAGTGGATAAAGATTGTTTTGATGAATATATTGTCGATCCCAAAAAACCTGTTCCTTACACAGAAGATGTACATTTTAGCAGAACAAGAGAGTATTTGACAGATGATCAGCGATTTGCAAGTCGTAGACCGGATGTTATGGTTTATCAAACAGAAATTTTAAAAGAAGATATTACCGTGGTTGGCCCTTTACAAGTAAGTTTATTTGTAAGTACAACAGGTACCGATGCAGACTATGTGGTTAAAATGATCGATGTTTTTCCTGATGAAATCGATGATTATCCTGAAAATGATAAGAATGTACCCATGGGAGGTTATCAAATGTTGGTAAGAGGGGAAGTAATGAGAGGGAAATTCAGAAATAGTTTTGAAAAACCAGAGCCCCTTGTACCCAATGAACTAACAGAGGTTACCTTTGAAATACCCGATCTTGCCCATCAATTTAAAAAAGGCCATCGTATTATGATCCAGGTTCAAAATTCATGGTTCCCATTGGTAGATATCAACCCACAGACTTTTGTAAATATTTATGAGGCCGAGCAAAAAGATTTTATAAAGGCCACACATCGTATATATCACGATGAGAAAAGACCTTCTAAAATATCTATTAGCGTTTTGAAAAATTAATCATACTGTTCTTTTATAGGAGAGTAAGTAAATTTATATAATCATAGTTCCTGAAAACCCTTCACTATTTTCCGGAACAATATTTTAAATCTAAATATCATTTACACAATGAACTTTTTTTTAATTGTTATTTTAAGCGCAGCATTCTTATTGAATATTAAGAAAGCAAAAAGAAATAAACAACATATTAATTTTGTTTATCATCATATTTCAAAAAATATTTTCCCTAGAAAAGTGCTCTTTGGTCTGGTTGCTCCTTTTCTGTTTGCAATTGTTGGATATGGTCAACCGAATGTCATTCAAAATGAAGATAATATTATTATAAAAGACCTTCCTAAAATTGCCATAGCAGGTTTGGCTATAGAATCGAGTACATTTTCACCTGCACTTACTCATGAAGATGCCTTTCATGCCAGAATAGGAGATGATGTTTTCTCATTCTATCCTTTTTTATCTGCAGACTCTCTGGATCGAGAAAGAGCAAACTGGATTCCTACCCTAAGAGCACATGCTTTACCGGGAGGTACTGTTACCAGAGAAGCCTACGAATCATTAGTGAATAAGACACTGGAAATGCTAAAAAAGGATTTACCCTATGATGGTTTGTTCTTTGATATTCACGGTGCTATGAGCGTTGTTGGATTGGATGATCCGGAAGGAGATTTTATTATCAGAATTCGAGAAGTTATAGGTAAGAAAACAGTGATCTCTACCTCCATGGATCTACACGGAAATGTTTCATGGCGATTGGCACAAAATACAGACATGATTACCTGTTATCGAATGGCTCCACATGAAGATGCTCTGGAATCGAAAAAGAGAGCTGTAGATAATTTGTTGGACAGATTAGAAAACGGGTATGGAAAACCTGCATACAAGGCATGGATTCCGGTACCAATTTTATTGCCAGGTGAAAAGACGAGTACAAGAATAGAACCGGCAAAGAGCTTGTATGCTCAGGTTGCGCCAGCTGCAAATCAAAAAGGCATTATTGATGCCGCAATTTGGATCGGATACGCATGGGCAGACGAACCGCGAAATCATGCGGTAGTGATGGTTACAGGTGATGATAAAGAAAAGGTAATTCGCACAGCCGAAAAGTTGGCAAAGAGCTTTTGGGAGGCTCGAAAAGATTTCGTGTTTATTGCTCCCACAGGTACACTTAATAAAATCCTTGACAAAGCAGTTGTTAGCGATAAGAAACCTTTTATGATAAGTGATATGGGCGATAACCCTACCGCAGGAGGAGCCGGAGACGTCACATGGACATTAAAAGAAATATTGGCTCGACCAGAGTTTAAATCAGAAGGAGGCCCTTCACTTATCTACGCTTCTATACCCGGACCTGAGTTTGTAAAAAAAGCAATTGAAGCAGGTGTGGGCAATAAGGTTGACGCTTTAGCCGGAGCTGAAATTGATAATCGATTTGCACCACCAATCCATCTTTCAGGAATCGTTACAGCTATAGAACATGGAGATAAACATGCTGAAATTGAAGTGGTTGTAAAAATAGGAAGTATTAATGTTATCGTCACAAAAAAACGGAAACCCTATCACAAAGAAATTGATTTCACCAGATTAGGACTCAATCCAAGAAAAACAGATATCGTAGTCGTAAAAATTGGTTATTTAGTACCGGAGCTTTACGATATGAGAGCAGATTGGATCATGGCGCTAACACCTGGTGGTGTGGATCAAGATCTGGAAAGACTCGATTATAAAAGAATTAAAAGACCTATATTTCCTTTAGATAAGAATATGAAAGACCCCGATTTGAAAGCTCAGTTGGTACCTTCATCGGATGACTAGACGAAAGACTTAAGACAAAGTAAAAAATCTGCGCGATCAGCGAGAAATAAAAATTTGAAATTTTAAAACATTAAGAGGTTCACAATTAATTAAGAGAATTTAAAATATGCAAACAACACATATTAAAGAATTGAACAAAAGATCAGGCATTGAAAATGACAAAAAATTAACCAATAAATATAAATTTTTCGAAAAACTGATAAGTGAATTAAATAAAAAGGAGATACCTTCCGAAGTAGTAAATTCAATTAACCAGAGTATTGAAGATGTGAACTCTTTTTCAGGTTCAAATAAAGACTTGTTAAAACTATTTAGAAAAAAACAATCGGATATTATTAAATTAATTGAGGAAGAATTAAAACTTGTATTGAAGTTTCATCATAGAAATAAATGGTTGGCTATAGGATTGGCTGCATTTGGAATTCCATTCGGAGTTGCTTTTGGTGCTAGTCTGGGAAATATGGCTTTTATAGGTATAGGAATACCAATAGGTATGGCTATTGGAATTGCAATTGGAACAGCAAAAGACAAAGAAGCTCTCGACAATGGAAAGCAGCTTGATCTGGAAATTAATTTATAATAATCTATGAGAGCAGCGGTATATGAAGCTTTTAAAGGGAGAATTTCTATTCAGAATGTACCAGATCCTACCCCAAATATAAATGGAGTTGTTATTGAGGTAAAAGCTACAGGCTTGTGTCGAAGTGACTGGCATGGTTGGATGGGTCATGATTCTGGTATTGAACTACCTCATGTTCCTGGTCATGAGTTTGCAGGAATTATCGAGGCTGTTGGAAAAAATGTCAAAAATTTTAAAGTTGGAGATAGAGTTACTGTTCCATTTGTTTGTGGATGTGGTAATTGTGAACAATGTGTCTCCGGAAATCACCAGGTATGTAATCACCAATCACAACCCGGTTTTACACATTGGGGTTCCTTTGCCGAATATGTTTCCATAGATTATGCAGATACGAATCTGGTAAAGCTTCCGGAAGCAATTAACAATATTACAGCGGCTGCTTTGGGATGTCGATTTATAACCTCCTTTAGAGCAATAGTAGAACAAGGGCAAGTTACAGGAGGTCAGTATGTTGCCATTCACGGTTGTGGAGGTGTGGGCCTATCGGCAATTATGATAGCAAACGCACTTGGCGCTCAGGTTATCGCCATCGACATTAATGATGAGACTCTGGCTTTCGCTGAAGAACTTGGCGCTGTTGCAACAATCAATGCTTCAAAAAACACAGATATAGTAACACAGATCAAAGAATTGACCCAGGGTGGTGCTCATGTATCTTTAGACGCATTGGGAAGTGCAACCACCTGTTTTAATTCCGTTGCCAATCTGAGAAAAAGGGGTAAACACATTCAGGTTGGCTTGATGACAGGAAACCATCAACATCCTAAAATTCCGATGGATCAGGTATTGGCCAATGAATTAGAGATCATAGGAAGTCACGGTATGCAGGCCTATAAATATCCTGAAATGCTGGAGATGATAAAAAATGGTAAACTACATCCTGAAAAACTAGTAAAAAATACCATAACTCTGGAAGAATCAACTGTTGCTTTGCCAAATATGGATAAGTTTGACAATAAAGGTATCTGGGTAATAGATTCTTTTTAATGATTTAATGGAAACAATAATTTTGCATATTTAGAAAAATGGAACAAACTATTAAAAGCCAAAGACTTTTCTCATTAGATGCCTTACGGGGCTTCGATATGTTCTGGATCATGG
>Ga0190293_1000712_pt1 | contig 11805 bp, 12 predicted proteins | sample 48693001_MG_FD_161671 | JGI IMG/M metagenome (GOLD analysis project Ga0190293, IMG submission 161671) | Hydrothermal vent microbial mat bacterial communities from Southern Trench, Guaymas Basin, Mexico - 4869-30-0-1_MG | ecosystem: Environmental > Aquatic > Marine > Hydrothermal vents >... | reverse complement strand
TCCGGATGAGTTGAATAGCTCTAAAAATTCAGGTGTGGCCTGATTGAGAATAATACCCGGAGATTTACATCCTGAATCAATTAATTCAGAAACTTCATCTAATCCCGAAGCAATAGCATCTTCATAGGTAACATCATTTATTATGGGAATAGAACGAACGACAAATTTTACCGGTTTTTTTAATTCTTTGATAAGTATTTTATCAAAAACCGATTCTCCGGCATTATCACCAATATAAAGGATACTTTTAGTTTCCTCCAATTGTTTCTTAAAAGCATCATAGTCTAAAATAGCAAACTCTTGTTCCAATATTTTTTTCACATCCGTTACAATATCAAATTCTTTGAGAACTCCTAAATCAATAATATTTCCGGCAATGGCAATCCTTATTGCAGTAAGAAGCCTGTCGTCTGAATTTGCAACTATTTTTTCTAATTCAGGATAAATAGATTTTGTTTCTTTGATATGTTGTTGCTTTATAGATTTATATGGGTCAGCAACACCTGTAACTTCACTTACAATCTGATATACCATCGTTCCGGTTTCTGCAGGAGTAGCTTGCATTGAGATAGTCTTTACCATTTCTCCTGTTCTATCCAGAATTTCTTTTAATTTTTTTTCATCGGTAGTAACCATTCTCCCTGCACGCAAAGCTTGTTGCACGAAACATGGGATACAATCAAGATATGTTTTCATTATTCTCCATTTTTAATTCAAAAATATTTCCGGCTTTATCTTTAATAAACAAGATATCAGCCTTATCATTACGTTTAATTCTTATCACATGATATCCGTTTTCCTCACATTTTGCAGCAATATTTTCACGGTCTGTCAGTTCAAAACAAAAATGAGAAAAACCTTTGATTGGATTTGTAGTATGAACAAACAATTCAAGAAGAATGCCTTCTCTTTTATATAAAAAAACTTTTATTTGTTTGTTTACACCAAAAATATCATCTCCTAATTCATTAGGTAAATCAAATTGAAACTCAAACTGAAACCCAAGTATATTTTTATAAAAATCTACTATTTCCTCTTCGCTTTGGATATTCAACCCTATATGATTTAATTTCATTATTTTTTATATGTTAAATTTATTTATAGTAACAACATAATTCTCCTTACTTTAAATAAAATAAATTGACAGTTTAAAATTGAGTAAAATAAAAGTCTTTAATCTTTCTCATTTAACAACTCCTCTCTGACCATTGTATGCTGGCAATCAGGGCATTTCAAACTAGTACATTTAACCCCTTGTTCATGTTGCACTTTAGCACCACATTTAGCGCATACGCAAAAACCACCAACACTATATCCACCACCTCTGTTTCTTCCATGGCCACCGCCTCTGCCAAATCCTTTGCCCTGACCAGTTCCTCTGTTTCCTCTTAAATTTGTCATCTTATTTAATATTTAATTAAAGTTATATTTTTGAAATGGCTGGTATAACCTTTCCTTTGCTATGATTGGCCATTCCTTTCATGTGTATTAATGTTTCTGGAGAAATAGGTACTTGTATCTCATCCGAACTAAAATTGACTCCTTTCATTCTGATAATTTTCATGTATAGCCGGAAAGGTTTTTTCTTACTGGTAGATAGGATCAGATTATCGGCTATTTCTTCCAATTGTTTAATTTCGTTGACCTTTGCGGATGTACTCACAGAAATCATAAATGTTTTATCTGTATTTGTTAAAATAGTTTCTTTTATTTTTTCAAAAATTGCATTGCCATAGGTAGGAGAAAACAGCAAAAGATTTAATGCTGAGCAGAATATTAAAATTCCGGGCCCTTCATCAGGTAGTTTTTCCGAAGCAATATTTAAAACCTTTTCCCAAATATCGGGTTTCACAAGATTGGCATGAATTAGTTGCTCATTTACTTCTTTGTAATCTGATATCTCAGTATCAAGCTGTAGAAATATTGTTTTTTCTTTATATTTTTGAAGATCCAGTCCGGTAACATGTTTGATGCTTTCAGTAACAAACTCTGCATTTGGGTATTGCAAGGACATAAAAATAACACTTCCGCCATTTTTTAGCCAGGAGGAAACAAATGTTTCACCTATAAGCGGTTTTCCTGATCCGCCCGGTCCGGTAATAATAGTGGTTGATTTTATTGGTAATCCTTCAGGAATTAATTTATCCATCCAATCGATATTAGTTTTTAACGTTTCCATACTATTTTAATAATTTATTCGATTTATAAGAATTTTTTTAATTTTTTATATTTTTCTATTGTATCTGTTTCAAAAGAGGGATTATAAAGGAGAGCAGAGGGATGTGTTAACGGAAATACTTTTATTCCATTTAAAGTTAATAGTTGTCCGTTAATTTCTTTAAAACTTATTCCTTCTGAAAATGGATTATTATGATGTTTTGATAAAATTGTTCTTGTTGCATAGTAACCTAAGGGTACTATTACCTCTGGTTGTATAATTGCAATTTCCTGGTTTAAAAAATAACCACAAGCTTCAATTTCATTCATTTTAGGCTTTCGGTTCTTTGGTAATAGACATTTAATTAAATTGGTCATAAATACCAACTTCCTATCGATTCCGGCTGCATATAACAATTTATTAAAAACCTGACCGGATGGGCCAACAAACATTTTATTTTGAATATCTTCTTTTGCTCCTGGTGAGAGTGCAATAAACATGATGCGGGCATTTATATTTCCTTCGCCGGTAAGTGTGTGTTTTCGGCTAACAGACAACTTACATCTTTCACAAGCCCTGATCTGATAATTAAGAACATCCAGTGATTCTTGTTTTTCTATTAAACTAAATTGTTCCATTTTATTATTAATATTCAGTTTAAAATATCAAATGAAATCTTTATTCTTTTTTAAATTAATTGATTTTTTTTCGAAAGCTATATAATCTGATATTTTATATGTAAAATAATCAGCTTCAGATATATTTCTTATTTTTTTTACCATTAACCAAATTGGTTCATAGCGTTTATGTCCAAACTCTTTTTGTAGTTTATGTGCTGAAATATTTTTTTCCATGATATTGAAAAACATGATAGATGACAACCAATATTTTAATGGTAAATTACTGTGTTCCATAATTGTACCACTTTTAAGAGATGTTCTGAAATTACACTGTTTACACTCAAAGCTTTTTTTATCTTTCTTCCAGTAATGCTCAATATGATTGCATTTTTTACAAATGATACCTTCTTGTTCTTTGATGTTTTTTAAAATTAAAACACAAATTGACTCATTAGGAAAACGTTTATAAAATTCATAAAATTTCATGATATAAAGATAAGTATATTAGGTAAGAATACGGATAGTTATTGTGATTATTTAATTATGTTTTGGAAGTTGTTTTTATAGAAGTAATTAATAAGAATTAATCGTTATATCCTTTTGTTTATATGGAGTACAGAGATCCAGTAAATACTCAATAACATGTTTCAATTGCAATAAAAGTAACAATAATGCGTTCTATTTGATATTGCAATTCAATCAAAAAATACTCTTTAGAAACACTTTAGAAATTGCAATTACATTTACTCCTCTGAAATTAAATTATTATTAACAAATTAAATTTTCAAGCTATGAAAAAAATCGTTTTACTAATCGCAATATTTATGGTTGCGATATTAGGATTCCAAAGTTGCAGTAATGACAATGACAATGACAACATCATTGATAATACTGCAAGAGTTCAATTGAAATTAGTTGATGCTCCAGGTGATTATGAAGAAGTGAATATTGAAATTATAGATGTTCTTATTAATAGTCCTGAAAATGGAGGTGGTTGGACGACTATTACTCCAGATGATTTTACTCCGATTATTGTGGATCTGACTGAACTCATTGGAGGAGCAGAACTATTATTATCAGATGTAATTATTCCTTCAGGAATGTTAAAAGAAGTACGTTTGGTTTTAGGAGATAACAATACATTAGTAATAGAAGGGAAATCTGATCCTGTTCACCTGGATACACCAAGTGCTCAGCAATCAGGCTTAAAAATAAAAATAAATACCCAATTAGAACCTGGTTATTCTTATACATTTATTTTTGATTGGAATGTTGAAAAATCAATTGTTAAAGCAGGAAATTCAGGTAAGTATTTATTGAAACCAGTAATAAGAGTTAACGCTGAAGTTAATTCAGGCTCTATTAAGGGTGAAGTAGTTGGGCCAGCAATGGAAGGCGATGGTATAAATGGTCCAGTTCCTTTAAAGGGAGCTAAGGTTCGTGCATATACAATTGATGGTGTAGAAGAAGCAGGAACATTTTCTGATGGAAATGGTAATTTTATAATTCGAGGACTTGATCCGGGAGAATATAAAATCAAAATTGAGCATATTAATTATATCAATTATGAATCAGGAACAATTAATGTAATTGTTGGTGAGGTTTCAGATGCTGGAACTATAGAATTGAAAGTTCCTGTGAATTAGATATAAAATTTAAAAAAATAGAATTAATTAAATGATCCTCTTTAGAAATAAGGAGGATCTTTTGTTATTTATTGCATAATAATGGAGAATAATGAAAATCCTGAATAGGTAAATTAAATCAATTTAGAGTATCGCTCCTCAAGAATATCCAGATATTTCTTCTTCATATATTTAGAGAGAAATGATTTTTTAATTAGAATAATAGCTTTGGGTTTAATTTTTTTAAAACGCTGAAAAACTGCATTTATTTGTTTGAGGTTTAATCCAAGTCCAATACCAAAATTTACAAAGTGTTCTTTTTTAAGATTTTTCTTTTTCCCGTATAATGTTAAGGCAAGTTCTTCATTGTCATCTGGATTTACGATAGTTACATTTAATAAATCATAAGCCGGTGATAAAGACCAGCCAATATTTGTTTTTATCAATGAGAAGTTTTTAAGGTGCATATCATTATTACCGGTAAGAAAACTGAAGATGGTTAATTCAAAAAAGAATAATTCATCAAGTAGGGTATTGGTAGCATATTTGTTTATAGCCTTACCAATTTTTTCCATGGAGCTTTTATACTTATCGAATGCCTCTGTAATCTGGAACATATCGATCATATGAATTTTTTGACCATTAGCAGTTCTGTCTATGCGTTTTGTAATATATGATAGTTCTTTTGATTTTAGTCTGATCAGACTTGAAGGAACTGTATTGATACCAAATAATTTAGCCATAAGCATGGTTAAATGTTCATTTTCTGGCATTTCTGGGAAATTATGATTAGGTGGTTTTAAAATATAGTTACCTCCAAGTGCTCCTACAATTGTAAGTCTTTGATCTTTATTTATATTTTCTATAGATATGGAAAGTTTAGGCTGAACTCCAGGAACAGATATACTCCTTTCTACTATATTTTTAGCAAGCTTAGACATTTGATCATTCGTATAATAAATTTTTGGAGGAACTTTGTTTCCAAAAAATTCTAAAGCACATTTTTCATGAAAATCAGCTTCATGATCCATACTTTTATAACAATATAAACACTTATTCATTTTCTTGTTCTGTTAAGGGTTCTACACTAACCGCACCAATACAATTTGTACAACAGACTAGAAGCAATCCCATTCTGTCATTAGTATTAATTTTCCAGTTTTTAGAAGCAATATCCAGTAACCAACCCTCTGGAATAAGTCCTTCGAAAAAAGGAAATAAACGATTGTCAATATATGGCTCTTTTCGTACCGGCATAGAGAAAGTGATAAATTGGTTAGGATGAAGATTTATATAATTTTCATCGTATTTAAAAGTATAATCACCTTCATTGGTTTCGGTCAAAATACCAGCCAGTGATTTATTATAATATATTTTTGCTTTCCTCATTGAATTATTCTTTTTCTAAATATTTAATTGGAACCGGGGCAAGCTGATGGCCGAACATATGAAGTACCAGATTTACTTTATCCAAGTTTAAATTAGTTTTTCCTTGTTCAATTTTTCTGATAACAGTTAAAGCAATGCCGGTTCTTTCGGCAAATTCTTCCTGGGTAAGATTTACTTCCTTTCTACGATATTTTAAAAATTCTGCTAGAGTTTGCATTATATGTAAATAAGTATAATTATTAACAAATATAGTAAATTATATGTAAAAACGTATATTCATACGTATTTATTCTTATTTGTATGCTATAACATATAGTATTGTAACAAAGTAAGGGGTCTTTTGTTGAAATTATGTAACAAAGTCAATGCAGTTTAGAATATATAGTATATAAAAGAATCAGATAGATTAATCAATGGCATTGTATTTTATTATAAACCCAAAAAAATGGGGTTTATTTATAGCTATACCCATTTATTATTCATTTTATGGGGTAAAAATTTAGTTTTGTACGGGTAATATTAGTTTTTAAACAATATTTAGGGGTAAATATCATTTATTAATTTAACTAATGAAATTATATTTGGTCATAAATTTCCAAAAAAGTATACTAAAAAATCATAGCACTTTTTATCAGATTATCAATTTTATCCAAAAATTAGGTTTTTGACTAAAAACACTCAAAAAGCGATTTTTTGACAGATCCTAAATGTTAAATATTTGTTAAAATATTATCGGTTTTTTAAGTGCGTTTTCAGTGCGTTATCAAAATATTAAAAATACCTGTATCCCTTGCTGTATAAGGGCTTAGAGCAATGTAAATCATGCCTCTTTCTCCGCCAAAAACCCTGTAAACATCAAGTTTACAGGGTTTTGTAATTTTAAGTGACAGTATAGGTGACAGTATGTTTGTTCTACTTATTAAACCAATAAACTATTTTTAACGTAAGTGACCAGTTTCTACCAGAATAGGGGGGAAGCATATGATTATTTGTATATACAAGAAACAGATCGGAAGCAGGTTTATAACGCCATTGAAACCGTGAGTTTAAATTAAAACTATTTGATTGCTCGTTGTATTGAAATAAAGTTGCAAAAAATAGTTTATTTGTAAAGGTAATATCTACTTCAGATCCAATTAACCAGAAATCGGTTACATCCCAGGGTTCGGGCATGCTAATATAATTGTAACTTATATTTGAACTAATACTAACATAAGGTTGAAACCGATATCCTAATTCATTATTGATACTATACCAATTCCCATCTTCATAGTAACCACCAACACGACCTCCAATTGTATAAGTAAACATACTTTGTGGTTTGGATAAATAATTAAATCTCACAGCATTCCAGGTGTGTTTTGATCCGGCAGGAAGTTCTGGTTTGCCGGAACCAGTTGGGTCAAAGGGCTCTTGTAATTCTACAAACTCATTAAACAATGTCAGCCTAAATGAGCTTCGATTTCTGAAATTTAAAAAATACTGAAGCAAATTAAGATTATCTGTTTTCTCCATATTTTCATCGAAGTAATATATACTGGTCCATTTTGGACCATGGCTTAAGATCTTGCTATCCTTAGGATAAAATAAATAACCTAAGAAGGGGCTCATTTTTATATAACCATTTCTTGGTACGAATCCTACTTCGGCTCTATAATGCTCTCCTACAGATTCTTCCTGAACTCCCCAGTTCCATTTTTGGCTCTTATACTCAATATTTGCTGCCTGGGTAATTCCGTTTCCGGAATCATCCGGTGAAAATGATTTAAATATAAAAGCTTTTCCTGTCCATAGATTATTAGAAGAGGCTAAATTATATTCCAGTCCCAGATTGCGATTGTATTTTGGATACATATCATGAAACTCATCAGTATCTTTAGGATAATTCATAGATTCTTTGTTTACGAAGATCATCCCAATACTGGATCTGCTAAATACTTTTTTTTGAAAAGACACCACACCAAAATTTTGACTTGGTAATCCAATATCCTTATCACTGGCAGTTTGCATATCCATAATACCAACACGCCATTTTTCACTTATATTACCACTTAATCTAACTCCTGCATGAATGGGAACATCCAGTCCTATTCTTCTTGAAAAAAACGGACGTATCGTGGCATAACCATAATTGGCAAACAAATCAGCATTTTCTAAAAAGAATTGCCTCTTTTCGGGAAAGAATAGTTCAAACCTATCCAAATTAGTGATCTGACGATCTACTTCTACCTGAGAGAAATCAGGATTGATGGTTAAGTCCAGATTGAGAGAGGAAGAGATCGCAAATTTTATATCTCCTCCAATTTTAGCAGAATAATCTGTCTTGCTATCGTCATCAGAAACAGTACTTATATCACCAAGGACATAAGGAATTAAAGAAAAATTAACACCTGTAGATGGAGGGGCTTTGTCCCATTCTAAAACTCCGGTATAGGCTAAGGATGCTGTAGGGAATTGCCTGGGTATTGGTGTCCAGCTTGATTTTTCACTTGACTTAAGATCCAGTCTGCTAAAATTGATTCCCCATTCTGTTACTCCTTGTTTATATCGAATTGATTTAAAAGGTATTGCCATTTCAAAGACCCATTTGTCTTTATCACATTTTACTTCAGAGATCCATTTGCTATCCCAGTTAAGATCTACTTTTCCACCGGCATACATGGTGCCATCCCATTGTGCTCCGGCAGCATTAGAACCAAATGAAAAACCCGTTGTTTGATTATTAAAAGGATCAATAAAAAATAAAAAGTTATCATTTTTACCAAATGAAAAATCCCTTCTTAATGATTCAACATAATATGGCCCCGGAACATTATTATAAAAAGTAGCAACAAGATAAAGATATTTCTCATCATAGGTCATTCGAATCTCGGAATGCTGCACAGCTTTTCCGGTATCCTGAGGTAAGACCATAAAAAAATCATCTGCAACATCAGTATCTTGCCAGGCTTTATCATTGGCTATGCCATCTATTATAATCGGTAATGTCGTTTCCCGAATTTTTAAACGAAAAGCTTCATTCTTTTTTTGTGCATAAGCTTGAAGAGAGCATGCAATGATCAAAAGAAATAAAAAATATTTTTTCATTTATATGCTTACTTTTAAAAATAATTTTACAAAATACTTTTTATCCACCCACCATCAACAGGTAATGAAACTCCAGTAATATAACTTGCTCTTTCACTGGCTAAAAAAGTAACGGCAGCTGCAAATTCTTTCGGATCACCGAAACGTTTTAAAGGAATATCATTAATTGCTGAAGAAAAAGCAGGATTGTTTTCCATTAATTTTTTTAATCGATTGGTTTTGGTATAACCGGGCATTACATTATTTACCGTTATATTATAGGAGCCTAACTCACTTGCCAATGTCTTTAACAAACCAACAACGGAAGCTCTTACAGAATTTGAAAGAATTAAATTATCAACCGGTTGTTTTACCGCCTGAGAAGTGATAGAAATAATACGTCCCCAGCTTTGTTTTTTCATACCTGGTAAAACACCTTTTATTAAAGAAACAGGAGCAGCCAATAACTGCTTATACGCTTTATTCCAGTCTTCTTGTTCAAGATCATCAAATTTTCCGGCTGGAGGGCCACCAGTATTGGTAATTAGTATGTCTACTTTGTCATAGTGCTGTAAAACTTTAGAGATCATTTGTTCACGATCTGTAGCAATGGTAAGATCTCCATTCAAGGCAATAACAACTCCTTCTCCCACTTTTTCAATTTCTTGTTTAGCCAGATTTAAATGCTTTTGATCTCGTCCGCAAATTGCCAGATGAGCCCCTTCTTTGGCTAACTCCAGAGCAACAGCTTTGCCTAATCCCTGACTGGAAGCAGTTACAAATGCAATTTTACCTTTTAATCCAAAATTCATAACTATTTAAAATTGATTTATATACGGATTAAATTTAGTGTTTTTTTCTTAATATATTCATTGGATTCCATTTAAATAATGAATTTGTAGAGGGTATGTTTTTGCAGATTTATATGGAAGTAAAAATACCAGTCAAGGTTTAGTAAAATTAATTCGTGATTCATATATCACGTAAAATAGTGTAAATACTTGTTAATAATGATAAGCATAGGATGATGATCAAAGGGATTATAAATATTATTTCAAAAAAAGTAAAATAAATTTTATACTTTTGAAGACTAACCCTTAAAACATAAAATAAATGGCAAAGTTTGAAATTTTCAACGACAACAAAGAAGAATTTAGATTTAGATTAGTAGCAGACAATGGAAAAATTATTTTGGCCAGTGAAGGTTATAAAGCTAAAGCAAGTTGCTTGAATGGAATTGAATCTGTTAGAAAGAACTCACAAGATGAGTCTAAATTTGAAAGATTAGAAGCTAAGAATGGCAAATTATTTTTCAATTTAAAAGCTAACAATGGTCAGGTTGTTGGTACCAGCCAAATGTATGCAGACAAAAGTAGTATGGAAACCGGAATCGCTTCCGTTGTAAAAAATGCTCCTATTGTGGAAATTGAAGAATAAGTTTTAGAAAAAACTATTTGAAAAGAGCCTCCTGATTTATTTTATGGAGGTTTTTTTATGGGTTTATTTTTCCTATTCAATATCATTAATTCCTTCCCTGTTTTTATAAGAACACTATAGAAGAATATCATTGTATATTTTTGAATATAAGTGATAATAAAAAATGACATATTAACCCAAATATTTTGATACCTTTATTAAATATTTTTTAAACAACATCTTCCCATGAAAATCAAAAAAAAATCTATTTTACTGGTTGTTATTGCCTTATGTTTTCAATTAACAATTTTCGCTCAAAATGAAGCCCGTCTTTTAAGGTTTCCTGCAATTCATGATAATCAGATCATTTTCACCTATGCCGGTGATCTATATACTGTTGGATCTGCTGGTGGAACTGCTCGTAAATTAACAAACGATGTTGGCTATGAAATGTTTGCACGTTTTTCTCCTGATGGAAAAATCATTGCTTTTACAGCTCAGTATGATGGTAATACGGAGGTTTATACTATGAATTCTACGGGAGGTATTCCTAAAAGAATTACATATACAGCTACCCTGAATCGTGATGATGTTGCAGATAGAATGGGGCCTAACAATTTGGTAATGGGCTGGATGAATGATAATAAAAATATCGTATTTCGAACTAGGAAGAAATCTTACAATAGCTTCAATGGATCCTTATATACGGTAAATATTGAGGATGGTTCATTGGCAGAACTTCCTTTTCCAAGAGGTGGTTTTTGCTCTTTTTCGCCAGATGATCAAAAGTTGGCTTTTAACAGGATTTTTAGGGAGTTTAGAACCTGGAAAAGATATCGTGGAGGTATGGCTGATGATGTTTGGATCTTTGATTTTAAAACTAAAAAAACAATAAATATCACCAATAACCTGGCACAGGACATCATTCCGATGTGGCATGGTAATAAAGTTTATTATATATCTGATCGTGGAGAGTTTAAAAGAATGAACCTTTATGTTTATGATCTACAAAGTAAACAGACAAAAAAAATTACAGAGCATAAAGATTTTGACATTAAATTTCCTTCATTAGGAAACAAAGAAATAGTCTATGAAAATGGTGGATATCTTTACAAGTTGAATCTTGGTACGAACACCTCACAAAAAGTGAATATTACCATTCGGGAAGATTTTGTTTCAGGAAGAAGTGCATATAAAGATGTAAGTAAAAGTGTTAGTAATTTTGAAATTGCACCTGATGGGAAGAGAGCTTTATTTGGTGCACACGGAGATGTTTTTACTGTGCCGGAGAAATATGGTGAAACCAGAAATTTAACACAATCGTCAGGTATCCATGAAAGAAATTCTAAATGGTCTCCTGATGGAAAATGGATAACTTTTATTTCTGATAAAACCGGTGAGGACGAGATCTACAAACAAATACAAGATGGAAGTAAACCTGCCATGCAATTAACCAGTAATGGTAAGGCATATAAATATCAACTTTACTGGTCTCCGGATAGTGGAAAAATATTATGGTCTGATAGCGAAC
>Ga0190293_1000711_pt1 | contig 11811 bp, 11 predicted proteins | sample 48693001_MG_FD_161671 | JGI IMG/M metagenome (GOLD analysis project Ga0190293, IMG submission 161671) | Hydrothermal vent microbial mat bacterial communities from Southern Trench, Guaymas Basin, Mexico - 4869-30-0-1_MG | ecosystem: Environmental > Aquatic > Marine > Hydrothermal vents >... | reverse complement strand
TATAATAATTCCATTTCGGCAGGTGACAATGACACACACCAAGCAGGACACACTCGACCCCCGATTTGCCAGGTATCTCCTGGAATCCATGGCTGATGGCGTTTTTACTCTCGATCGGGCAGGTAAAATTACTTCCTGGAATATCTCCATGGAAAAGATCAGCGGGTACAGCGCCCGGGAGGCCCTGGGCCAAACATGCAACATACTGAGATTCAATTTATGTCTCAAAAAGAGCTGCCCCGGCGGCGTCAATGAATGCGGCATCTATGAAAGGGGTGCCGTAGATGCCAAGGAGTGCGCCCTGCGCCACAAAGACGGTCATGATGTACCGGTTCTCAAAAGTGCGCGGCTTGTAAAAAAAGGTGATGACAATGTGATCGGTATTGTCGAAACGGTAACAGACCTGACGGAGTTGAAAAAAGCACGCCAGCAGATCGAGGAAATTTCACGCAAGCTGGGAGAGGTTCACAGGCTCGACAATATCATCGGCAAGAGCCGAGCCATGCGGGACGTCTTTTCTGCCATCCGGGCGGCGTCGGCCAGTGAGGCGACGGTTTTGATTCAGGGCGAGAGTGGTACGGGCAAAGAGCTGGTGGCTGGTGCGATTCATTACAACAGCGAAAGGGCCGGCAAACCGCTGGTTACGGTTAACTGCAGCGCATTGACCGAATCGTTGCTGGAGAGCGAACTGTTCGGACATGCAAAAGGTGCTTTTACAGGTGCTATTCGGGATCGCAAGGGCCGTTTCGAGGAAGCCGAAGGAGGGGCTGTTTTTCTGGACGAGATCGGGGACATCAGTCCCTTTATCCAGGTTAAACTCTTGCGGGTGCTCCAGGAAAGAGAAATCGAGCGTGTGGGAGAGTCCAGAAAGCAAAAAATCGACATCCGGATCGTCGCCGCCACCAATAAGGATCTTTACCAGCTTGTACGGACCGGAGAGTTTCGGCAGGATCTGTATTACCGTCTGAAGGTTTTTCCGATTGACGTACCGCCTCTCAGACATAGAAAAGAGGACATACCGCTTCTGGCCAGTCATTTTATCGTCCAACAGAATAAAAAAACAGACAAACAAATCCAGGGCCTCTCCCAGACAGCCCTGCGGCTCTTCATGGATCACTCCTGGCCCGGGAATGTCCGTGAACTGGAGAATGCCATCGAACATGCCTTTGTGTTATGTAATGAAAAAGAGATCGATATCTTCGATCTGCCGGTTGAATTGCGAAGGGCGAAGTATCAACCGGAATTAGCGGCACGGTCTTGTGAACCTTACGATCAACCCAGACATCGCGAGCGCCTTACCAAATTGCATCTCGAATCACTTTTGTCGGAATGCGACTGGAACAAGGCAGAGGTTGCAAGACGTGTGGGTCTGAGTCGAACGGCCATATGGAAGTACATGAAGAAGTGGGATATCCCGCTGAAGCCTACCCTTTAGGGTTTAATGGCTTTCCGTAGTGTTCACAAAAGGACAACTGACAGTCTTCCAGACGGCAATACTTTTCCAGACCCGTGGAGACACTCTGGTGATCCCGTTTAAGGTGAAAATTCAGCCAGGAGGATGTCTGGTTGAGTTCCCACATCCTGGGTGGCACGCAACCTGAAAGCAGATTTTGGCAGGTCCCGCTGTATGCCATTCGCCGGTAAGTTCTTACCCAGACACAGTTTCGGTCTGTCCGTACCTCACACTTCCCGCCGGAGCTTCCGCCGCAGGCGCCATTACGGGTATGCTTGGGACATCTGGATTCGGGACACAGAAAGGCCAGGTTCTGAATGCCACAGTCCCCGCAATGTTGACAACCCAACAGGAGCTTCTTGGCCGAATTTTCTAAAAGTGTCACGATCCCTTCTGCCATTCGATGGTGATCAATCCATCCACAAACTTTTTCCAGGGTCCTGGCTTGTTTCGATTCAAAGCTGAAGAACCGGTTGTGAAAGGATTTCATCAGCCTGAAATGGATTTTTTCCAGCATTGGGATGGATGTCTGCTGCCCAAAACTGTTGGCAGGCAATTTTTCGGAGATGTCATCCGGGAACACGTAAAAGCCGTTGGTAACTGGATATTCGAATTCCGGTAGAAAACTTTGCCATTGATCCTGGATGGCTTTCATGTGGCTCATGACATCCCCCGCCACATCGAAGGTTTTGTGAATACCGCCCAGGTGCATTCCCTGGTATCCGAGGCCCTTGAGAATGGCACCCAGTTTGGCTGCCCGTTCGATGGCTTTGACGCGCCCGGCTTTTGGGTTTTTCCATTCATCCAATACCCTTGTCAGGAGTTTGTCGGTGACCACAACACCGGGCACCATACCCTTATTCATGATTCTGGCGGACCGGGGTGTCAGGAGATAGATGGATCCGAATACCGGCAGGTTCACTTCGAGCTGCTTCAAAACCGTTATCAGCTCAGCAAACTTACGTGCATCATACCCGAGCTGGGTTATGATGAAGCGCGCGCCGGCTGAAATTTTCCTGCAGAGTTTGGCATATTGAGCAAAGCATTCCGCCTCGGTGTACTTGAAAGGGGATACGGCACATCCCGCAAAGAAACCGTCCGGATCTCCGTTTTCATGAAACCGATGGCTGAGGTGATCGAGCATCATAAGGAGATTCACGGCGTCAAGATCGAAGACAGGCGCGCCCTGGCCGCCGAATCCCTTGCCGGTATAATCCCCGGTCAGGGCCAGTAGATTCTTCATGCCCATCATGGATAGTTGGAGCGCCCTGCTTTCCATTCCAACCCGGTTCAGGTCCCGGCAGGTAAAGTGAACGATGACATCCATGCCGACCTTGAAAATATCGTGTCCGAGCACATCCGGGCTCAGAGAGGGATTACCGCCGGGGTTGTCGGTGATGGATACGGCTGAAAGCCCTCCATCGGAAAATGAATCCCGGGCGATGCCCATGACGGTGTCCACAGACCGACCCGAGGAATCTTTCCCCGGGACCAGTTCCAGGGTGGTGATGAAATCTTCCGGTAGAAACAGGTCGTTTTGAAATACACGCAACATGGTAGATGAGCCTACACCATTTGGGGAGGAATTCAAAGCGTTAAGGGCTCGCGCAAAAATAACTTCACATTTTTGCATCTCAGCTTGACAAATTTGCCCGATTTCATTTAGTTAGTACACGAAAGGGTTGAAATGGATAAATTTAAAGACTGTGTCATATTTTTACTGGCCAAGGCTTACCAGAAAGCGCATGGAACTTTTAAAAAACGTTTGACCGGATACGGCCTGACACCCATACAACACCTCATCCTCGAGGTTCTCTGGGATGAAGACGGCCTGTCGGCCAGCACTATCAGCGAGCGACTGGTACTGGATCCGGCTACGCTATCGGGTGTTCTGGAAAGAATGGTTTCAGGGGGATGGATTTTCAAGCATCCCGATCCGGAAGACAAACGTACCTTGCGCATCTGTCTGTCCGACAAGGGTATTTCATTGAAGCCAAGGCTTACTACCGAGCGAGATCAGGCCAATCAAGAGTGTCTGAATGGATTAACCGTGGAAGAGAAGGTTTTGTTGAAGCGTTTGTTGAGAGATGTTTCGTATACCAAATAAATTCACCATGCGAATTTTCCAACGCGGCGTTGCCGCTTATCAAAGGAGGTACAATAATCATGAATGACCCATTATTCAATTCGATCAATATCGGCGGACTGGAGATCAAGAACCGAATCTATCTGCCGGCCATGCACATGAACATGGCGGAAGATTACAAGGTCACGGAACAACTCATTGAATTTTATGCCGAGAGAGCTCGCGGGGGTGTGGGCATGATCAGTGTCGGCTATGCCACCGTGGACGAACTCTCGGGCTCTACAATGAACATCGGTGCTCACAAGGATGAATACATCCCCGGTCTCAAGCAACTGGCTGATGTCATCAAAGACCACGGCGCACGGAGCGCTGTACAGTTGAACCACTCCGGTCGTTACAATTTCTCCTTTTTTACCGGTGGAAAACAACCGGTGGCACCATCACCGGTCCCGTCCCGCATGACCAAAGAAACCCCCCGGGAACTGGAGATTGAAGAAATCAAGGAGATCATCGAAAACTTTGGCCAGGCGGCGCGGCGTGTCAAGGAAGCCGGTTTTGACGCTGTGGAGGTCCTGAGTGGTACCGGATATCTCATCTCTGAATTTTTGTCACCCCTCACCAATCTGCGAACGGATGAATACGGAGGATCCTATGAAAACCGGATGCGTTTTGGTCTGGCGGTCATGCAGCGGATCAAGGCGGTTACGGGCAGTGATTACCCCCTGATTGTGCGCATGAACGGCAACGACTTCATGCCCGGAGGCCAGGGACGCAAAGAACTGGCCGTGTATGCCCAGGCGCTGGCGGACGCTGGTGTGGACGCATTGTGCATCAATGTGGGCTGGCACGAAGCCCGGGTGCCCCAGATTACCACCTCGGTTCCCAGGGGTGTGTTTGGATATCTGGCAAAAGGGATTAAAAACCTTGTAAAAATACCCGTCATTGCCAGCCACCGCATAAACGATCCAGCCACGGCCAGGGAAATGATTGCAGACGGCATGTGTGACATGGTTGCCATGGGGCGACCCTTGATCGCGGATCCCTATCTTCCGGAAAAGGCATCCACGGGACGTGAAAATGAAATTGTTCATTGTATCGCCTGTGCCCAGGGTTGTTTTGATCACCTTTTCAAATTGAAACAAGTGGAGTGTCTTTGCAATCCCAAAGCCGGGCACGAAAAGGAATGCCGCCTGCAGGCTTCGGATGCACCTTCAAAGGTTATGGTGGTGGGCGGTGGACCTGCCGGTATGAGTGCAGCCCTTGCAGCTGCAGAATGTGGGCACGAAGTGGTGATCTACGAAAAGGAGAACCGTCTTGGCGGGCAACTCTACCTGGCATCTGCACCACCGGGAAGGGCTGAATTTGCGGAACTGGCCAAGGATCTGGCGACTCAGGTGGCTGTTCAGAAGATCCGGGTGGTTCTCAATGCCGCAGTCGACGAGAAGGTCCTGGACGATGAAAATCCAGGCAAGGTTCTTCTGGCAACCGGTGCGAAACCCATCACACCACCGATTCCCGGTGTGGATCTGGCGCACGTGGTTCAATCCTGGGATGTGCTGCAAAACAGGGTTTCCACGGGCCGGCGGGTTGTAGTGATTGGCGGTGGAGCCGTTGGGGTGGAAACCGCCTTGTTCTTGGGTGAAAAGGGAACGCTTTCCGGGGAAGCCGTCAAATTCCTCCTGGTGAACAAGGCAGAAACACCCGAAGATCTGTACGAGATGGCAACCCAGGGAACCAAGGATGTCGTGCTCATCGAGATGATCAAGAAGGTGGGTAAGGATATCGGCCTGACGACCCGCTGGGGCATGCTCCAGGATATGTCACGCATCGGGGTGAAGACGAACGTTTCCACCAAGGCACTGGAGATTACGTCCGCAGGCGTCACCGTTGAAATGGACGGACAGATGGATACCCTTCCGGCGGATACCGTGGTCCTGGCGGTGGGATCCGAGTCCTATAACCCGTTGCAGGAAATGGTGGAGAAAAAAGGTATCCCGTACCAGGTCGTAGGGGATGCGCAGAAGGTTGCCCTGGCGTTCGATGCGGTTCATAACGGGTTTGCAGCGGGAAAAAACATCTAGCGATGTTAGCTGGTAGCTCTTGGCCGGTAGCTCTTAGCTGGCAGCCGGATGGGTTTGCAACAAGTATCTGGGATACGGCACTATAAAAAGGAAAAAAGATGGAAGTACAAAATGACTGCGGTGTCTGGGAAAAAACAAAAGGGTGCCTGGTGCCGTTAGAAAAGCTGGCTGTGCTGCCTTTGTATCACCGCGAAACTATACCAGAAACCTATCTGGATGTCATGGGGCACATGAATGTCCGCTGGTACATGGCTCTCTTTGACACCTCGGTCTGGAATTTTTTCATCTCCCAAGGCCTGGATGAAAATTACTTTGTCCGGAAACAGATGGGCGTGTTTGCGTTGAAGCATTTCATACAGTATTTTGCCGAAGTTAAAGCGGATGAAACCGTGGCCATGCGTATCCGCCTGCTGGGGCGCACCGAGAAACGATTTCATTTTATGAATTTCATGATCAATGAAGCCACGGGCAAGCTGGCGGCCATCCTGGAAGTTCTGGGGACGCATGCGGATCTGAAAATTCGTAAAGCTGTCGCCATGCCCCAAGATATCTCGAAGAAGTTCGATGTCCAGATTGCGGTTGACCAGCAGCTTGACTGGGAGGCACCGGTGAGTGGGGCGATTAAGCTATAGCCATTTAGGTGTATAGACTGTAGGCTGTTAGGTGGTCAGCAGCTAATAGTCTAACAGCAAGTGCACTTCGGTTAGGCACGCCGTCAAGGCGGAGAAGATCGGATGCGATGCCGTCAGTATCGATGGATTTGAAGCTGCAGGACTCCCAGGTGAAGACGATGTGACAACCATGATCCTGGTGCCGCTCACCCGGGATGCTATCGATCTTCCCATCCTCGCATCCGGCGGACTGGGAAATGGCCGTGGATTGGTGGGTGCTTTGGGGCTGGGTGCAGACGGAATAAACATGGGTACCCGTTTCGTGGCGACCCGGGAAGCACCGGTGCACCCTAACGTGAAGCAGGCCCTCGTCGAACACAGTGAGCGTGACACACGCCTGATCATGCGGACGCTTCGAAATACAGAACGGGTCATGCACAACCCGGTCGTGGACAAGGTGCTCGAAATTGAAAGCAGGGGAAACACAAAGATCGAGGATATCGTCCCCTTTGTTTCCGGGTTGGTGGGAAAGGAGATGCTCGAGCAGGGGCAGATGGAGAAAGGGATCCTGGCTGCCGGGCAGACCATGGGATTTGTGCAGGATATTCCTACATGCCGGGAACTGCTGGATCGTATCATGGCAGAGGCCGAACAGATCATCAAAGAAAAATTTTCTCAGGTGATCACCCATAAGGAGATATAAGATGATGGATCTTTTTGAGACAAGCGAGATAAACGGCATGAAGCTGGCGAACCGGTTTGTTCGTTCAGCAACCTGGGAAGGCATGGCCGCCGATGATGGCGCTGTCACACCCGGTCTGGTCAAAATTATGGCTGACCTTGCCGAGGGGGGTGTCGGACTGGTCATCAGCAGCCATGCTTATGTTGCCAAGGCAGGCCAGGCAGGTCCCTGGCAGTTGGGTGTCTATGCAGATGACCTCGTACCCGGGCTGAGTAAAATGACCGAAGCGGTTCATGATAAGGGCGGCAAGATCGTGATACAACTGGCACATGCCGGCTACCATGCCAATGGGAAGCTGAGCAGCATGATGCCTGTGGCACCTTCGGCTATCGAAGGGCTGGCCAAATCTCCCCGCAAAGAATTAAGCGAAGGGGATATCCAGGATATTGTCGAGGCGTTTGCAAAGGCTGCCCGACGGGCCAAAGAGGCGGGTTTCGATGGGGTACAGATTCATGCGGCTCACGGGTATCTCTTGAGCCAGTTTCTGTCACCGATTTACAATCATCGAACAGATGCATACGGCGGCGACATTCAAAACAGGTCAAAGGTGCTGCTGATGATCCTGAAAGCCATACGCGAATCCGTTGGCCCTGATTATCCGGTCTTGATCAAAATGAACTGCGGAGATTTTCAGGATAATGGTCTGGCGTTGGATGATGCCATCCAGGTGGGAAAGATGCTGGCAGGAGCAGGTATCGATGCCATTGAGTTGAGCGGGGGCCTGCTTACCGGGGGAAAAATGAGTCCCAGCCGCATGGGTATTCATTCCACGGAGAAAGAAGCCTATTTTCATCGGGAGGCTGTGGCATTCAAGGCAGAAGTTCAGGTGCCGTTGATTCTGGTGGGGGGAAATCGATCCTATGAAACAGCACAACAGATTGTCGATAATGATATTGCAGATTATATTTCCCTATGCCGGCCCTTTATCCGGGAACCGGGCCTGATCAATCGATGGCGATCGGGGAACTTGGCAAAGTCAGCCTGTCTTTCCGACAACAAGTGTTTCGGACCCATTATGGCGGGCAAGGGGTTGTATTGTGTCATGGACCGGAAAGACAAAGTTGGATCATCTCCAAAGCCTTGATTCAACTTAAGGGCTCAAGTGAAATGCTGAACGACGATATCCGGTGACTTCTATGCAAAACTACAACATCTTAATAACGAATGATGATGGAATTGATTCACCAGGTCTCCGAGCTGCAGTAAAGGCAGTATTAACCATTGGAAATGTTACTGTTATTGCTCCAAGTTATCAGCAAACAGGAACTGGACGTGGTTTAATCGGAGAAAAGCAAGCAAGCCTCAAACCCATTGAATATCATTTAAATGGTAAGGAAATTCGAGCTTATCACTGTGAGTGCTCTCCTGCGTTAATTGTCAGACATAGCTTAAGAACGATTTTCAAAGAAAATATGCCTGACTTGCTCATTTCTGGAATCAATTATGGAGAAAATCTCGGAATTGATATTACAAGCTCAGGGACTATCGGTGCGGCACTTGAAGCGTCTAGCTCTGGTATCCCTGGTATAGCTATATCCAAACAAACCGATATTGAATCACATCACAGATATACAGATCAGGACTGGTCAGCATCATCGTTTTTCTTAAATCGGTTTGCAAAATCTTTATTAGCAAAAAAGTTACAAACCGACGTTGATGTATTGAAAATAGACGTTCCTATTGATGCCACTCCTTTAACTGATTTTAAAATCACAAGGTTATCAAGGGTAGGTTATTATTCGAAATCCATCGACAACCCTAATGTTAACAGTAGAATAGGTGATGGAAAAACAATCATAAATGTTAATGGAGCCGATCTCGATCCTGAATCAGATATTTATGCTTTTGCAATTGACAAGGTTGTGTCTGTTACACCTTTGAGTGTTGATTTGACTTCGCGTGTCAACCTATTTGAACTCCAAGAAGTGCTTGGTAAATAAATGATTCGAAGGGGTTAATGAATTTAGAACCTTTGTCGAATCTTTCAAAAAGACCGATATGAGTCAAGAGCAGACTTGACCCCTTTACGAAGGGGTTAATGAATTTAGAACCTTTATCGAATCTTTTAAAAAGACCGATATGAGTCAAGAGCAGACTTGACCCCTTTATGACCCCTTTATTGGTGTTACGAGGTGCCAATTGAAAATCCAAAGTACCCCTTGTCTGATCCAACATTAATAAGGCGTGTTACTCAAGCAATCATGCAACGAACTAATATTCCTAATAAATACCCAGAAAACATGTCCTGACAAGGCTAATTCAGCCGACGCAAAAAGCCGCGCGGCTGATTAGCGGCGTTCGATGCCTGACGCAAAGACGCATAACTACAACATAAGTATTGTAAAAATTAGACATATATACAATATATATCTTGTTTATACTTGACAAAAGTACAATAAATATGTTGTACTATCTATCGTTGACTAGGATGTATAACCAACTGAACTCAAATAAGTGAGATCATGAACAAGAAGAAACTGATTAGAGAGCAACTTGATGCTTCGCTCCAACGTCTTAGCCCTCTACTTGACGCCACAGCCCCTCCGAAAGGTTGGATTCGTGCTATCCGTGACGCACTGGGGATGACTGCCAAGCAATTGGCCAATCGACTCGGTGTCGCTCAGCAAGCTGTGGCGCGTATCGAGAACGAAGAGCTGGCGGGCTCGGTCACCATCAAGACCATGCGCCGGATCGCAGAGTGTCTTGATTGCGTATTTGTCTATAGATTCGTGCCACGCAAAAGTCTGGAAGAGACTGTTGCCCGTCAGGCGAAAAAAGTTGCGGCCCAGCGCCTTGCCCAGGCTACTCAAACCATGCGTTTGGAGAATCAAGCACTCAGCAGGAAAGAGAACGAGCAGGCCTTATCGGACTTGGTTGATGAACTCATACGCACGCCCCCTTCAAATTTGTGGAACAAATCATGATTGACTTCAAATATCCCGAGGGAGCTACACCTATTGATCCGGATGAGGTGGAAGGCTTGTTGCTTACCCACATAACGACGCATAGTGAACTGAATCGATGGGAACAAGACAACATAGTTGAGGCGCTGGCTTGGATAGACAAGACAAAACCAACGAATATTCTCAATGAGCAGTTCATCAAGCAGTTGCACAAGAGAATGTTTGGTAATGTCTGGAGATGGGCGGGGCAATTCCGTCGGTCTGATAAGAACCTCGGTGTATCATGGCATCAGGTTCCGATGTGTCTCAAAAACCTGTGCGATGATGTGCCCGTATGGATACAGACCGAAAATGAACCCCCAGAGGAAATGGCTGTGCGTTTTCATCATCGACTGGTGTGGATTCATCCTTTTCCTAATGGCAACGGACGCCACTCACGGCTCATGGCAGACATTTTCATAGAGAACGTCCTGCTCGGCTCACCTTTCACCTGGGGTAAACGGGATTTGTCGAGTTCAAACGAAAATAGGAGCAGATACATCAATGCTCTTCAAGAGGCGGACAATGGGAACTACATTCCCCTTCTGAAGTTTGCAAAATCGTAGAAAGCATCGAACAATGGCATGAAGATGGACGGGCTTTATCTTGCGGTTTCGATCTAAACTGGTTTGATCCCATTGGCGTGCTTTTCACATTTACCGGGGTTCTAACCGCCCGCCACTTATGCCTGCGTTAGACAGCGGAAACGAAAGAGCAGAAATGCCAAAATTCAAACCAGATAGTCAACTTCCTGTAGACAGCTAACCGGAGACAACATTGTGCATCTTAAACGATCCCAGGTCAGATTTATCGAGGAAACTATGGCTTTCCCGAATGGGTTTGGCTATGTGCTTGATTTTTCAGACAGAACAATTTCTGAGTTCTTTGAAGACGAGTTTGCGATTGATTTTGATGATGCCAAGTATTCTGTGAATGGCACATCGAAGCGTAATCGTCTGACCACGCTTATTTCGCTCGAAGATTCCTATACTGTTGTGAAGGTCCTGCGTGCCTTGTGGGAACGACGGGAGGGGTTGCTCGTACTGCGAGGGGATGTGGATAATCAAGCTGATAGTGGACAGATGAAGGCTGAGTTTCTCAAGATAATAGCGGACGTCGAAGATGACTCAGGATCTCCCAAGTCAGGCGGCATCGATAGATACGCTCGCGACAGAACTCTTGATGAGTTAGTCGGCGACATCGAGCGAGACCTTAGGGCAAACAAGCCCGAGACCGCAATAGATCATCTACACACCTACTGTATGAAAAAATTCGCTCATCTCTTACAGACGCGTGGCATCACATGTAGCGAAAACGATGCGCTTCACGCCCGATTCGGCAAATACCGTAAAGCTCTGATTGCGGAACGCGAGATACAGACATTTTCCGATCGAGCCATGAAATCCGCTATCAGCTTGTTCGACAGTTTCAACGACATTCGCAATCACCACTCGTTGGCCCACGACAACATAATCCTTGATCCAGCCGAAGCGCGGTTCGTTTTCGAGACTGTAAGCGCAGTATTGGTATTCTTGAGAGCACTGGAGGCCGGACGGTATGAAACGTAGATCATGAGCGGCGGACGCCCGGTACTCGCCAGCGGTGATTCACATCACCCGAGGCAGGATTGGTGTGAAAGGCCACGGTCATGCCGCCCAACAAAGTAGTGCAGTTAACAGCCAGGGCCGAGTCGTTTCTGCAGATTGCTGTCAGATTGACATCTATCGTATTTACCGAAACCAGTGGAAGCTCTGGCTGTCACTGACTTCTGCGTTATACGACATGATTTTCGACTTTAAACGGGAGTTGAATCATGACTCTTAAAACCAAATGGATTGATATTTTGTATAATGTTGCAACCGGTAGTAGACGGGTCCGCAACTTTTTTACACCAAT
>Ga0190293_1000708_pt1 | contig 11832 bp, 10 predicted proteins | sample 48693001_MG_FD_161671 | JGI IMG/M metagenome (GOLD analysis project Ga0190293, IMG submission 161671) | Hydrothermal vent microbial mat bacterial communities from Southern Trench, Guaymas Basin, Mexico - 4869-30-0-1_MG | ecosystem: Environmental > Aquatic > Marine > Hydrothermal vents >... | reverse complement strand
CAGGTCGGCCGGCCCCTTCACCACGTAGGTGAAATCCGAGATCGCGAGCTGCTTTCCCGCCGCAAGGGTCAAAACGAAGGTCGCGGCCACATCGTCCGCTTGGTTTTTGACCTGAACCTGCCAGCGGCCTACGTTTGAGAACTTACCGGGAGCGTCTTTTTGGATATTACTGGCCGGCTCCCAGTCTCCGATGGCGGTCGAGCTGACGTCCGTTGCCTCCGTGCTGGGGTTCTTGGTTTCGTCATCAAAATTAAACTGCACGATCGTCTCGGCTTGAACGAATCCCATTCCGCCCATCGCGAGCAGTGCCACTAAACAAATCCATTTTTTCATATTCCACCTCAGATTTTTTTGGTTCCCAAAAAAAGTTGTCTTTTTCATAATATACCTCGGTGTGGCTCGCTCGTTTATCTTTTAAGTTGGGTCACATGCGTTGACGTTTTGCAGAATAATTGACGGCAGAATAATCATTTCAAACGCTTGGGTTCGCTCCGCACGGATTATTCTGCCGTACATCATTCTGCGAGTGGGCGGTTGATCGAACCGCTTGTCTATTTGTTCCAAATGACCTTCAACATTGCTTAAACGGGTGTCGAGCCGGTCGGTAGTCGCTTGAAGTTTTGAAAGTTCAGGCAACACCAGCGTTTTTAATGCTTCAAACAAATCTTCTTTTTTAAAGGACATATTTTTTCCTCAAAAAACTCCGAAACGGCTCTTTGCGACGGCTGACAGGCTGGAAGCACTGTCCTACTTTCGGTTCCCGAAAAAAGGGAGGAGCTGTTTTGTCAACCCCTCCCTCTTTCTTTTTCTGTTGCGGGGGTTCCCCCGCAATCATTTAGTTTTCGGGTATCCCCGAAAACTATTCGAAGGAGCGCGAAGAGCTGATCCGCCCGGTCGGTTCCACGATTTTCGCCGTCACAAACATCATCAGATTGCGCTTGATCGCCCGTTCGCCTTCGTTGCGGAAGAGACGGCCTACCAGCGGCAAACTGCCCAGCACAGGCACTTTGTCCTCAAAGGCTTCCACCTTTTCACTGGTCAGTCCGCCCATCACGATGGTCGCGCCGTCGGCAATGGTCACTTCCGTGTCAATTTCACGCACACGGTAGAATGGCAACTGAGCTACGATGGGGGCGTGAAGATAGGTCATCCCAATATCTTCCTGCACATGGGTGTAGGCGGAGTTTGCCTGGGCGATATCATAATTCTGCCACCCTTGCAGCTCACGGAACTTCGGATTGAGACCCAGCTCAATCTGATCGCCGTCCACCTGCGGAGTCACTTCGAGCTCAACACCCAGAAGAGTTTCTTCCCAGTCCTCATACTTCACATGCACGATATTCCCGGCCGATGCACTCGCTTCGTAAATTTCGGGATAGGTGTGCAGTTCACCCACGCGAATGATCGCCGTTTCACCGCTTTTGGTGACGATCCGCGGCGCGGAAAGCACATCCGCTCCGGAGCTTTGGTCGAGCGCGCTGATCACGACATCCAGCGGAACATGTCCATCGTGATGAAGGCGCAGGGTGTCGGGGCTGACAGCAAAGGTGTCTTCAAAGCGGAAGGCACTCCAGTTGCCGCTGGCACCATCGCTTCCGGCGCCCATCAGGTCGGGGCGGGAGAAGGGCATGGGCGGCCCGCTGGCGCCGCCGCGCAGGGCGTCGTCAAACAGAAAGTCGGTTCCGCCGGTTTGGACATCTCCGAATAAATCGATGGGGTTTCCGTCCCCGCGCCACTCAAAGCCGAGTTCTTCGAGCGTTCCTTCCGACACCTCAACAAATTTGGCTTCGATTTCAACCTGCTCGACATCGGCGGAGAGTTTCGCCACATCCATCGCATCAAGAATTTCTTCGAGCACCAGCAGATTGTCGCGCGTGTTGCGCACAAACAGTTTTTCCAGCCGCGGCTGATAAACCGCGCTGGCGCCTTTCGGAAAGTCCACTTCCGGGAATTTGGCGGATACCTCGACGGACGCCTCTGCGCCGCCCAGTCCCATTTTTTCTGCGGCATCGCTTGAAACGGCATAAGAGCGGAGCGCCATTCCTGTGCACCATGCGGCATCCACCGCTTTCATACCGCTCACTTCCACCGAGCGCTGGTCGCGTTCCAGAATCTTGCGAAGATATAGTTGGGCAATCCCATTTTCCGGCTCTTTTTTGACGATGGCTTCAAAACCCGCCTGGGCCCGCTCAAATTCGCCGTTTACATATAACGCGCGGCTCTCTTCCACCACCGTTTCCACATCTACAGCGGGCTCTGCCGCAGCTTCAGCGTCCGGTGCATCCTCCTTGTCCGCCGTAGCCTCGGCGGAGGCGGAAGCAACTGAGGGCTCAACACCCGCGTCTACAGACTCTGTAGCTGCGTCCGTCGGTACTGTAGCCGCTTTCGTTGGGAGCGGTCCACTCGCAAGTTCAGCGAGTTCTTTCAGGATATCTTCGACGCTTCCGGATTCCTGCGCAAAAGCCGCGCTCAGGATCAGGACGCCGGACAGTAAAACAAACAGTGTATTTCGCATAACCATTCTCCTTAATTATAAAGCTTATTGATTCAGGGCGAGATCCGAGACCTTGCGTCCGTTTACATCCACCTGCGTGGCCGTCACAAAGATCAGCAGATTGCGTTTGACGCTCTTTTCGCCTTCCGAACGGAAAAGGCGTCCGATGAGTGGGATCGAGCCCAGTACAGGAACCTTGTCCTTAAAGGTTTCGAGCTTGTCGTAGATCAGTCCGCCCATGCCAACCGTACTGCCGTCCGCAACGGTCACTTGTGTTTCCATTTCGCGTAGACGGTAGTAGGGGAGGCTGCCCTTGAGTTCGGGGCTTTGAATGACCAGCGTATTAAAATTATTACCATACGTTGTCATCGTAAAAGAAGGATGCACCAGATAGTCTTCGTCGTATCCGATCAGATCAATCACTTTGGGCTTGAGTTCGAGATCGAGCAGGTCGTCGGAGCGGATTTCCGGGGTCACTTCGAGCGAAACACCCATCAGTTGCCGTTCGAGGTCATGCTCAACGTAAAGGGAGCTTTCGGAAGTGGCCGCCTCAAAGCCGAGCGAAACCGCACGGTTTTCTCCAACTATAATGGAGGCCGTGGTGCCGTCGCGCGTCACAATGCTCGGCGCGGAAAGAACCTCCGTGTCATCCGCCTGTTCCAGCGCACTGATGACCATGTTCCACCGGAGAGATCCAGCCGTTTTCGTGATCGTAAAGGTGTCGGAGGCGACACCCGCCCCCAGTGCGCTTGCGACGGTTCGAAGACCCGCTGAAAAGAGATCCTGTCCACCCGGCAGGCTGAGGTCGTCAACAATATTGGCCGCGCCGCCGTGCTTGCTGACAAAGGTCCAGTCAAAGCCGAGTTCGTTGAGGGTGCTTTGGTTGACTTCAACAAATTTGGTTTCGATGGAGACCTGTTTGCCGAGCAGATCGCGAACCGCGCTGTGCTGCTCAGCCAGTACATCTTCAATGAATAGGATGTTGGCCAGCGTGTTGCGGACGAAGAGGCGGTTGAATTCGGGGCGGTACCACGCCGAGGCACCTTCCGGAAACTCGATGCCGGTGAAAAACCCGCTCGTATCCACGGCGGAACCCATGGGAACGTCCGCGCCCTGCGCCAGCTCTTCGCCGACTTCATCGGTTACCTTATAAGACCGGAACTGAATGTCGTTGGAGGAATCCCACGCACTGGCCGTTTCAAGCGCGGCGGCTTTTTCCGTTTTTTCCACCGGATCGGCTTTAAACGCCGCTGCGACGCCCTGGACGGCCGTAACGGTTTCATCCGCCGCATATTTAATGCTGTCGCCGATAACATTGACGGTATCGTACGGGATAGATTTGATTTCTTTTACGGCGCTTTCCAGCACCACATCACTGTCTACTGCATAGTCCTGCGCGGTGATCAACGTTTCGGCCATTCCGCTTTGTATGAGCAGCAGAGCTGCAATTCCTGCCATTAACTTTCGCATGCTGTTTTCCTCCTTAAGTGTACTTCCAAATAAAGACCGGCTTTCTTTCAGCCTGTTAAAGTCACCCTGATAAAAGAGTAAGCAGTTTCCAGATAAACCGACCCGCTGTCAAAACAATATCCGGCGGAAAGTTGCTTTCCTGAATCAGTTTCCGCAACGACTTTTCGCTATCCGAAGCTTCCGCCGTCGATCAGCTTTGGCTGGACACGTCGGGACGGCCTGCAGTATTGCCGGTTTTGTAGGCCCGATGACCCCATCGGGCGTTTCACCCGCAGGGTGAGCAAACCCCAGAGAGTCGCTATCGAGCTAGGGATTGCAGTGGAAAAATACCCTTGGATTATTGGAACTCTTTTATGGAGTGCGGCGGCTCGCCGCCGCTTTTTCACGCGGAGCTTGCTCCGCGAACAGCCGTAGCAAGCTACGGCAAACAAAGCGCAGGCAAGCCTGCGCACTCCAAACGGCTCTCCTCTTTTTTTCTTACTGCGGCCACGCGCAGAGGTCCTGCGCCTCATATTTTTCCACGTTAATGACCCGGAACGGCGTGTCCAGCCGGTTCAGCAGCCCGCAGGGGTGGGGTGTCATGCTTTTCCACCAGTCCTTCGGCTCTTTCCGGCTGGTTTTCGCCGCCATCTCTTTACCGTCGATCAGCACGACCACCGCGTATTCGATGTCTCCGCGGCCGTAATGACGCTCGTAGCTGTTAAAGTGCATGTACATTTCACTCAAATGCTCGCGACTCTGTGGAATATCTACATAGTTCACCACGCCCTTAAACAGCACCTCTTTCTGGTCGGGCGAGGGCATCAGCACATAATATTCAATGGACAGGCGGTCAATCCATTCGGGGCGCGTTTCATAGGCCGCGCTGATGCGGAACCACTTCCGGTTGCTGGTGGCATCCAGCCGCAGGCCCCGCACCTGAACGGTATCATCACCGTCACTTCCGGTGTAGGCCGCGGTGTACACTTCGGAAGCTTTGACATCCTTGAATTCCACATCGGGATGCTCTTTTGCCGCAGCGATGAGGGAATTTGCGACGAGCAGCAGGATAATCAATAGATTTTTCATAGGCTTCTCCTTTTTCATTAATCGGGTTCTCCGGCACAGACAGCTTGATTACATATTACTTATTATGTATTTCGTATCTTTCTGTCACTTTCTACTTTCCACATTCTACTTTATACATCCATTCTCCCCGCATGCTTGATCTGCTCTATCCGCGCAACTGTATTCATTGCGGCGGGCCGTCTCCGGAGCCGCTCCGTCATCTCTGCTGGGACTGCCTTTCCGATACGCCCAAGGTCGAGCCGCCGTTCTGCACCGTTTGCGGCGATCCGGTCGCCGGTACAGTCCAGCACGACTACACCTGCTTTTCCTGCTCCCGCCAGACCCCCGCCTTTGACCGCGCCCGCTCCGTCGTCCGCTACGAGGGCGCGGTCGGCGAAGCCCTCCGGGATATCAAATATAAGAACGCTCTCTGGATGGTGCGCGATCTGGCCGGGCTTTTGCTCGCCGGCGTGCAGGCCGAATATCCCGAGGTGCCTTTCACTGCGGTCACAGCCGTTCCGCTCCATCCCGCCCGCCGCCGCGCCCGCGGCTTCAACCAGTCCACTATGCTGGGCGTCGCGCTTGCCCGCCGCCTGCGGCTTCCGTTCCGTGAAGGACTCCTCCGTCGCATTCGTCCGACCGTCACCCAAACGGGTTTGACAGCCTCGCAGCGGACGGCTAACGTAGTTGGCGCTTTTCGGAGCGGGCTTTTTGCCCGGCTGGCAGGCAAACGGATTTTACTGGTCGACGATGTGATGACCACCGGCGCCACGGTGAACGCCTGCGCGCAGGCGCTCAAAAAGGGCGGCGCGGCTTCCGTGCATGTGGTGACTGTAGCGAGAGGGTAAAAAAAAATATGGAGTGCGCAGGCTTGCCTGCGCCTTGTTCGCCGAAGCTTGCTTCGGCATCACAGAAGTTCGAGGTGTCTTATGGCTTTACGTTTCGGTAAGAAAAACTATTCCGCCGTCACGGTTCGCAAACGCGACGTGCCCGACGGGCTGTGGGAAAAATGTGCCGGTTGCGGTGAGATTGTCTATACCAAGGAACTGGAGGCCAACCTGCAGGTCTGCCCGAAGTGCGGACACCATTTTTCACTGGGCCGTCAGAACCGAATTGACCTGCTGGCCGACGAAGGCAGTTTCGTCGAATGGGATGCCGAAATGCAGTCTGCCGACCCGCTCGGCTTCACCGGTAAAGACTCCTACGTCGCCAAACTCGAGGCCAATCAGAAAAAAACCGGTTGCAAAGACGCCGTTACCTGCGGCGCGGCGAAACTCAACGGGCGTGATATCGGCCTCGGCGTGATGGATTTCAAATTCCTCGGCGCCAGTATGGGCAGCGTCGTCGGCGAGAAAATCACCCGTCAGATCGAGCGCTGCACCGCTGAAAAACGCCCCTGCGTTATCGTGTGCGCTTCCGGCGGAGCCCGAATGTACGAAGGACTGTTCAGCCTCATGCAGATGGCCAAAACCAGCGCCGCGCTCGCCCGTCACGCCGAAGCCGGATTGCCCTACATTCCCGTCCTGACCCATCCCACCATGGCCGGTGTCATGGCCAGCTTCGCCACCCTCGGCGATGTGATCATAGCCGAACCCGGTGCCCTCATCGGCTTTGCCGGCCCGCGTGTCATCAAAGAAACCACCCAGCAGGATCTGCCCGAAGGCTTCCAGCGCGCCGAGTTTCTCGAAAAACACGGCCTCATCGACATGGTCGTCCCGCGCGGCGAACTCAAAGAGCGCCTCGCGCTGGTTCTCGCTTATATGATGGATAACAATGCCTCCTAAAGGGCTGTTTTCGCAGAATGATGTACGGCAGAATAATCAATTTAAGCACTCCAGATCATTCTGCCCGAAAGCTCTTTCTTTCGGCTGTTGAAAATAATTTTGCTGTTCATGATTTTGCCAGCCATCTTTCCCAATGTGCAGCAGGATTCATTGAGAATTGAACGTTGAACATTCCATCTCTTCTCTTTTCGCCCGAACCGCCCACGGCATTCAGCCGGGGCTTGAGGTTATTACCGCGCTGCTCGAAAAACTCGGCAACCCGCACCGTGATCTCAAAGTCATCCACGTCGCCGGTACCAACGGCAAAGGAACCGTCTGTGCCCTGATCGAATCCGTCCTGCGCGCCTCCGGCTTCAAAACAGGACTCTACACCTCACCGCACCTCTTTCGATTCAACGAGCGATTCCGCATCAAAGGGCAGGAAATCTCCAATCCCGAACTCGAAACGCTGATTGCGGACGTTCTCAATGTGGAGGGCCACGCTTCGTCGTGGCCGCAAGATGGACGCGACGGAGCGCGTCCCTCCATAAGGCAGAGGGGTCAGTCCTCGCATTCAAGCATTGATGTTGGAATGCGAGGACTGACCCCTCGGGAGCGTCCAGCAACCTTTTTTGAAATTTCCACGGCTATGGCCTTTGAATATTTTAAGCGCGAAAAGGTGGATTATGCAGTCATCGAAACCGGAATGGGCGGACGCTGGGATGCCACCAATGTCGTCCAGCCCGTCATCTCCGTGATTACCCGCATTGCGCTCGATCACGCCGACTATCTCGGCGAGGATCTCGAAAAAATTGCGTGGGAAAAAGCCGGTATCATCAAACCCGGCGCGCCCGTAATTTGCGGGCCGATGCCCGTTGAGGCCGAGGCCGTTGTTTACAAAGAGGCTGCCGAAAAAAATGTTCCGATCCTTGGAAGCGATGAGGCGGTTTTTTTCCAACCCTTGGAACGTCGTCGCACCGATCAGCTCATCGACATCGAAGCCAGCGGGAATCAATACCGCAATGTGCGTCTCCCGCTCGCCGGAAGCTTCCAGCTCGAAAACTGCGGCATCGCAGTCGCCGCGCTCGAAGACCTTGCCGACCTCGAAGACCTTCGGCTTGAGATGAAAAAAGGGCTCGAAGCCGTCCAATGGCCGGGACGCTTCCAGATGCTCTCCATGAAGCCGCCAATCCTCTTCGACGGGGCGCACAACCCCAACGCCGCCGAAACGCTTTTCCAAACCTTGGAAGATGTTTTTCCAAAGTTCGGAAACGGGTTCGTATTCGGTTTCATGAAAGACAAAGACGTCGAGGGAATCTTAAAAGCCCTCGCGCCGTCGGTTGAAAAAGCGTGGGCCGTCACACTTTCCGGTGACCGCGCCATGCCTGCGGAAGAGATTGCGGCGATCGGAAAGAACGTTGGACTCGATATTCAGCCGCTCAAAACCATTCAGCCTGCGCGCGACTGGGTCGCCGACGGAAAAAAACGGCTTCTCTGTTTCACCGGTTCGTTCTATCTAGCCGCCGAACTCCGGAAGTGCGGTTTGTGGCGTTAAAAGCTTTCCCATTATTCTGCCGTCCATCATTCTGCAAACGTCCTGTTCCGGTGCATTTTCTTTCGCAGAATAATGGACGGCAGAATAATGAGAGCTGAAATTTTTGAGAAGCAGATCAGGTTATGATGAATAAACTTCACATTGCCGTTGCCTGCGGCGGCACCGGCGGACACATTTTTCCGGGACTCGCCACTGCCCACGCGCTGCGCGCGCGCGGCCATCACGTCACCCTTTGGCTTGCGGGCAAAGGCGTCGAAGACACTGCTGTACAGGGTTGGAAGGGTCCCATCGTCACGATTCCCTCCGAGGGGTTTCAGTTCGGCGCGTTCCGTTCCGTGCTCACGGCGCTGCGCATTAGCCGTGCCGTCTTCCGCTGCTGGTTTGCGATGCTTCGCCACCGGCCCGATGCCATACTCGCCATGGGCAGTTACGCTTCCATCGGCCCGTGCCTCGCTGCGCGCCTGCGCGGCATCCCGTATATCCTGCACGAGGCCAATGCGGTGCCGGGCAGGGCGGTCAAACTGCTTGCCAAAAAAGCGCGTGCCATCGCCATCTGCTTTGAAGAAACCCGCTACCACCTTAAAGGCCTCAACGCGCTTTCAACAGGGATGCCGCTAAGGCCGGAGCTTCAGGGGGCAGGGGTCAGGAGTCAGGAGTCAGAGTTCAGGTTGCTTGTCCTGGGGGGATCCGGCGGGGCGCACGCGATTAACGAACTGGTAGCTCAAGCCGTTTGTTCTCTCGCATTCCGCATCCCGAATCTCGCATTACGTGTTACGCATCTGACCGGCCCCGCCGACGCGTCGTTTGTTCGCAGGCAGTATGAGAATGCAGGAGTCGAAGCGGATGTTCAGGAGTTTGTTCAGGATATAGCACCGCTTTACGAAGCCGCCGATCTTGCCGTCTGCCGCGCCGGAGCCTCCACCTGTGCCGAGCTGGAGTTGTTCGGCCTGCCTTCGCTTTTGGTTCCGTATCCACATGCGGCGGGCGACCATCAGACCGCCAACGCCCGCGCGCTCGAAAAAAGCGGTGTGGCCGATGTGGTGCAGCAGGCCGATATGACCGTCGAATGGCTCGCGGACTACTTGTGCGCGCAGCTTGATGATCCCGCCCGTCTCGAAAAAATGCGCGAGTGCGCCGCCGCTCGCGACATCACCCCCAATGCCGCAGAAAAACTTGCTGAACTGGTTGAACAATGTGCGCAGAAATAAAAGAGTTGCTTTCGGAACCGCGCCGCATTCACATGGTCGGCATCGGCGGGATCGGTATGGCCGGGCTCGCCTTTCTGCTTAAAGCGCGCGGACATGAAGTGAGCGGCTGCGACCTGCAGGAAAACCGGCAGACGAAGTGGTTGCGAAAAAGCGGCATTGAAATTTTGATCAGCCACGATCCGTCCCATCTGTCCGATGTCGAGTGGATCATCCGAACCACCGCTGTTCCGGACGATCATCCCGAAGTAACGGCGGCCGCCGTACCGGTCAGTCGCCGCGGCGAGGTATTGCCTGTGCTGCTTCGCGATCGCTTCACCATTGCGGTCAGCGGCACGCACGGCAAAACGACGACGACCGCGATTATCGCGCAAATTCTCGGCTGCGGATACTGCATCGGCGGGGAGGTGGAAGGTTTTGACGGGGTCGCCCGTGATGGAAAAATCATGGTGGTTGAAGCCGATGAATCCGACGGCACAGTCGCCAACTATCATCCCGACGTCGCGGTGATCACCAATATCGAATACGACCACATGGAGCACCACGAAAGCACGGAGGCCTTCGAAAGCTGTTTCGAAACATTCATCACGAACACCCAAGAAAAAATCATCTATTGCGCCGATGATCCGACCGCCACTCGGCTCTGCAAAAACAACACCAAAGCCGTTCCGTATGGGGAGAACGTTTCCCTTCGGGTAAACGTTACTACATCTAATCAAGAAAAATGTAGTACCGCTTACCCGAAGGGAAGCGGTTTTTCTAACATCAAAGTTTCACTTCCCGGTGCACATAATCGTTTGAACGCAATGGCGGCCATTGAAGCTTCCAAACCCTGGAAAAGTGAGGCCGAAATCTTCCAATGTTTGGAAACGTTGAAACCCATCAAGCGGCGGTTTGAAATCGTCCACGAAGGCGAGTACACGGTGGTTTCCGATTATGCGCATCATCCGACGGAAATTCGCGCGCTGGTTGAAACCGCGTGCGAAACGCTCAAGCCGAAACGCCTGCTGGCCGTTTTCCAGCCGCACCGCTATACCCGCACAAAAGCTCTTGGAGCCGACTTCCCGCCCGCTTTCCAAGGATTGGAAAAACTCTGGCTTTTGCCCGTTTATGCCGCCTCGGAAGAACCTCTGGAGGGCGGAACGACAGAGGATCTAATGGGTCACTTTTCCAAGGATTGGAAAAACAGACTCTTTTTTTTCCAAACCTTGGAAAAAACATGGCAGAGTATCACTGGCGAGCTGAAAGAGGGCGATGTCCTGCTCATCATCGGCGCAGGAGATGTGGATAAGATAGGAGAATGGAGTAAGAGAAAGGGGGATTGATGGATTACTGGATCGGTGGATTGTTGCGTGGGAGTTTTCCCCAATAATCCAACACTCCTATATTCCAATCATCCAGTCTTATGCGATTTGTGCTGTACAATATTCGATACGGAACCGGCGGGGGGAAGATTCACTTCCCGCTCTCCGGATACCTGAAGCGGAATGGAAAGACGCTGGAGCAGATCGGTGATTTCCTTCACGACCTGAACCCAGATGTTGCGGGTTTGGTTGAGGTCGATGCGGGATCGTATCGCACACACAAAAAAAATCAGGCGCAGTTGCTGGCTGAAAAGCTGGGCCATTACCATGTTTACCGCTCCAAATATGGAGAGAAATCTCTGACCCATTGTCTTCCGCTTTTTAAGGAGCAGGGCAATGCATTTGTGGTGCGCGATAGCGGACACAAAGAAACCTTTCACTATTTTGACCGCGGAATGAAACGGCTGATCATTGAACTCGAGATGGAGAATGTGGTCTTTTTTCTGATCCATCTTCCGCTCGGCTCGCGCCTGCGCCACCGTCAGCTGGGAGACCTCTACGATCTCCTGAAGGATGTTGAAAAGCCAACGATCGTTGCGGGCGATTTTAATGCGCTTTGGGGCGAACAGGAGGTGCGGCTGTTCCTCGCCGCCACGCAGATGAAAAATGCACACGCCTCAAATTCCCCGAGCTTCCCAAGCTGGAATCCGAAACGGCACCTCGACTTTATTTTTCATAGTCCCGGCGTTGACATTGAACGCTGCTGGATGCCCAATGTTCAGCTCTCCGACCACCTTCCAATTGTCTGCGATTTTCAAATTCATTAATGAACAGAAGTCAGACCCGTCGGACAGGTCAGACCTGTCCGAAAAAGAAGAAAGAAGAACTGCTATTAAAACATTTCGCCAGATTGCCGTACTAAAAGGCGGGGTTTCTGCCGAACGCGAAGTGTCGCTTCAGTCGGGCGCGGCTGTGGCTGCGGGTCTACGCGAGG
>Ga0190293_1000707_pt1 | contig 11834 bp, 10 predicted proteins | sample 48693001_MG_FD_161671 | JGI IMG/M metagenome (GOLD analysis project Ga0190293, IMG submission 161671) | Hydrothermal vent microbial mat bacterial communities from Southern Trench, Guaymas Basin, Mexico - 4869-30-0-1_MG | ecosystem: Environmental > Aquatic > Marine > Hydrothermal vents >... | reverse complement strand
CCATCCGATTGCGCGGAAGCACCGGAATCACCGAGTGCATCTACTCGAGAGGGAGTCCCCCCGATGAGCTGGCCGCACTCGACGCACTGTTGAGCCCAATCGTGTTGGGGTGGATCGACGGCGATTCTCCCGATGGCGTGAGCTTCATCGAATCCTCATGAGCACCGTCCGGTCTCCTCGTCCATCGTGTCCGGCGCACCGGCTCCCGCGCGTTCGTAGAATCGGAGCTGTAGCTTGCTGGTGCATGAAATATCACGATTGAGGAGAACAGGATGCGGATAGCCGATCGGATCGCCCATTTGGGGACAGAGACAGCCTTTGCCGTGTCTGGCGAGGCAGCGGTATTCGCCGCGGAAGGAAACGAGGTGTTCCCGTTCCATCTCGGCGACCTCGACATGGCAACGCCGTCCACTGTCGTCGATGGGGCGCTTGGGGCCCTGTACAGGGGCAAGACGGGGTACGCACCGAATGCCGGGATTCCCGAGTTGCGTGAAGCGTTGGCAGCAAACGTGGGCGGAGACCGCGGAATCGACTACACCATGGCGAACGTCGCTGTCCAGCCAGGCGGCAAGCCGACCATAGGCAAGTTCTTCCTCACCCTGCTCAATCCTGGTGACGAGGTTCTCTACCCGAATCCCGGATACCCGATCTATCAGTCCCAGATCGAGTTCAACGGCGGAGTGGCTGTGCCTTACGGCTACATCGAGGGTGAGGACAATTTCGAGATCGACTTCGATTCTCTCGAGAGTGGCATCACGGACAAGACACGGTTGCTCGTGCTGAACGACCTTCAGAATCCGACCGGAGCCGAGTGCTCCGTTGCCGATCATGAGCGGCTGGCTGAGATCGTCCGTAAGCACGATCTGTACGTCCTCGTTGACGAGGCATATTTCGAGATGCGCTACTCAGGCAAGAGCGCATCCTTCGCAAGTCAGCCTGGCATGGCTGAACGCTCGGTCATCCTCTACACGTTCTCGAAGAAGTACGCCATGACAGGGTGGCGTCTCGGAGCGAGTATCGGTCCCAAGGAAGTTATCGACGTCATTGCAAAGATCAACACCAACGATGAGTCGTGCACGAACCACTACGTCCAGTACGGAGGGCTCGCAGGGTTGCTCGGTGACCAATCTGAGCCGCGTGCGATCCTTGCAGAGCTCGAGAGACGTCGCGATGTCACAGCTGAGGGGCTCAACAGCATCGAGGGGATCGAGTGTTTCACACCGAACGCCACGTTCTATCTGTATCCCAATGTGACCCGGGCGATGAGGAACAAGGGCATGAACGACTACGAAGAGTTCAGGAGAGCCGCGCTGCAGGCAACGGGTGTGTCGTTCACGAGCCGTCTCCACTTCGGAACACCCCAACCAGGCGAGGACCAGCACTACATCCGCTTCGCCTACTCAGGCATCGGTGTTGACCGGATCGCTGAGGGCATCTCGCTCTTCAAGGACTGGTGCGAAGCGTAGGGGAAGGTACTGACGGGTTCGGTTGCCCGGTGGGTCCCGTATCCACCGAAGCGACGCTGTTTCGCCTTGAGATACCGCTACTTAGGGCCTTCTCGACCGCAACGGGTACGATTTCAGATCGCAAGGTCGGGTTGGTCTCGGTTGAGCGCAATGGCATCAGAGGGTGGGGCGAGGCTGCACCGTTTCCTGGTCAGGATGAGCCGTTCGACGATGTGCTTGAAGCGGCACGAACCGGAGCGATGACGCCCACGCTTGCGGCCGCGATCGATGAGGCGATGTACGATCTTGCCACCCGCGAACGCGGCGTCAGTCTCAGCTCAGAACTGGGCACCGTGCGTCAGACCGTGCCTATCTCGATAGCCGTGGGTATGGGAGATGGAGCCGTTCACACAGTTGAGTCAGCGTGGGCAACAGGTGTTCGGCATGTGAAGGTCAAGATCATGCCTGGCCACACGAGTCACGTTCGGGACATCCGTGATCTCTTCCCTGGAGCGGTTCTCGGTGTTGATGCGAATGGGTCCTTCGATGCATCCACGATGTCAGAGCTAGTCGCGCTGAGTGGCGTTGACATTGCCTTCGTCGAGCAGCCAACTCCCACAGCCTCAGATCCTGCTCTTTGTGTGCTCATGGACGCCGGTTTCACGGTGTTCATGGACGAGTCCATCCGATCGGTCTCGGATGCCGAACACACTCTCGACCAGACTGGGGTTGCAGGAGTCGTCGTCAAGCCGGGAAGACTCGGTTGGAGTGGATCGACCGAGGTGGTGCGAATGGCGCGAGCCGCTGGAAAGCTGTGGCGAGCCTCTGGTCTGTTGGAGACCGGTGTGGGAAGATCCTTTACACTCGCGCTCGCTGCAGCAACCGATGCCTTCGTGTCAGATGTTGCGCCTGCATCGCGGTTCCTCGCACATGACATCGCACCGCAAATGGTTGTCGACGGCCATCTCGTCGTCCCGACTGGACCGGGGACGGGGCTTGATGTCAACACCGATCTCGTGCGAGATCGAGCCATGGAAGCGATCCCGCTCAGCGGATCGGCAATCCCAGACCCCGGCTGATCACGAGTCGCTGGATCTCAGATGTGCCCTCACCGATCTCGAGGACCTTCGCATCGCGGTAGTGCCTTGCCACAAGTGTCTGGTCCAGGAAGCCCGCCCCGCCGAAGATCTGCGTCGCTTCTCGCGTGGCGGTCACGGCGGCCTCGCTGGCGTACAGCTTCGCGACCGCAGCTGCTTGTTTGAATGGCAGGCCCTCGTCTTTCAGCCATGCTGCCTTGTACACGAGCATTCGCGCGGCGTCTGCCATCACTTGAAGGTCTGCGATCTTGAACGCCACCGCCTGGTACGAGCCGATCGGCTTGCCGAAGCTCGTGCGTTCCTTTGCATAGGCGAGCGATTCCTCAAGGCAAGCCTCGATAACTCCGAGCGACATTGCTGCAATGGCAATGCGTCCATCATCGAGTGTTGCGAGGAACTGATGGAACCCGCGACCACGCTCACCGAGCAGGTTTTCCCGTGGGACGCGGCAGTCGATGAAGGTGAGGGCATGCGTGTCCGATGCGTGCCATCCCATCTTGCGGTACGCAGGCTCTACGACGAATCCTTCAGTCCCTGAGGGAACGATGATCGTCGAGATCTCGTTCAGTCCGGTTCGCGCTGTGATCGTGACGAGGGAAGTGATATCTGTTCCCGAGTTCGTGATGAACGCTTTTGACCCGTTGATGACCCACTCGTCTCCGTCGAGTTCGGCCTTCGTTGCGGTGGCTCCCGCATCAGACCCAGCGTCGGGTTCTGTGAGTCCGAAACCAGCAAGGGCTCTGCCCGCCACGAGGTCAGGGAGCCACCGCTGTTTCTGCTCTGGCGATCCGAATTCGTGGATCGGGTTGATCCCGAGTCCGACAGCGGCCTCGAGCGTGATTCCCATCGATTGGTCGACCCGCGACAACTCCTCGATGGCGATGCACAGACTGGTGAAGTCACCCCCTGCGCCTCCCCATTCCTCATCAGCCGTGATGCCAAAGAGACCGAGCTCGCCGATGTCGGTGATGACATCCACAGGGAAGTGGTGGTCGCTGTCCCATTGCTCGGCATTGGGGGCGATACGGGACTCAGCGAACTCCCTCATCATGGCTCGTAGCGCAACGTGTTCATCGGTGAAAGAGAAGTTCATCTGGCCTCCTGGACTGCGGAGGATAGAAGAGTCAGGGAACCGGTGCTCTGCTTGGGGCCGCGATAGCCTACGCGCCATGAAACGATGGTTCTGGGTACTTGACACTTTGGTTGTCGTGAGCTTTGTCGTTATCGGTAGGGATAGTCACGGTTTCACGAACGACTGGGGCACCACCTTTGAGGTGGCGCTGCCATTTCTCCTGGCGCTCTCTGTTGGCATCGGTATTGCGATGGCATGGATGGACCCAACGAGTTGGCTTGCAGGGCTTGTGATAGCCGCCGTGACCGTGGTCGGCGGACTCGCTCTCAGGAAGTACGTGTTCCACGATGGGACTGCATCGACCTTCGTGTGGCTGACAGCAGGATGGATGACCGCGTGGATGGTCGGTTGGAGGCTCCTGGCATCTCTCATCGCACGCATTGTCCAGCGTCGTGGGGCGTCGAGACCCGTCTGATCCAGGTGGCTGGGAAGCCATTGATGCTCCGGCTCGCCAACGAATTAACGCCGCTCTCGCCCTTTCAGAGCGCTCCGGTTGGGGGACCACGTTCGACATCGGAGGCGGTCAGTATTCTCAGCCGAACAGGACGTTGAAGGCCCTGAGATCGGCGACGATGTGGGTCTCTTCCGAATCGTGGCTCGCTGCTCGGAGCGCCTCATCGAAGACCGCTGCAATTCGCTCATCTGAGACAGTTTTCGACTCTCCGATGAAGACGAGTTCGGTGGTGATCGGGGCGGTCATGTGTGCGTCGGGTTCGCTGAGCTTGAGGGTCGTCCGCCGTCCTGCCATCTGTAGGATCCCGTAGTCGCCCGTATCGAGGTCAAGTTGCACGATCCCCTTCGCTCGGTATATGTCTCGCGGGAGATTGCTCATGGCACGTTCGAGAGCATCGAAGGACCAGCGCTCGTCGCTCCGGAAGGTCCATGTGTGGAAGTTGTGGTTGTCCCCGGTGCTCTTCTGCTCGGTCCCTGTGGCGGCTACCGAACCATCGCGGAACGACTCCATTGCCGTGCTGACCTGTTCATGGAAGATCAGCTCGAGCGGGACGATCCCGTAGGTTGTCTCCCAGATTCTGGCGCCAGGTACGATCTGTTCGATGCGCTGGGTCAGGTCGGTGACCTGTTGCTTTGATACAAGGTCTGTCTTGTTTATCACGACCATGTCGGCAACGATGATCTGGTCAAAGGCGATGTCGCCAAACCCGGCGGTGTCGTCCACGACCAACTCTGCATCGACAACCGTGATCATGTTCTGGACATCGACCAACCCCTGGGTCGACGGGTTGAGGAAGGTCTCCGCAACGGCGACAGGCTTGGACACGCCGCTGGTCTCGATCACGATGTACTCGGGCCGGGGTTCGGTACCGAGGACCCGAAGCACCTCGGTGAGCAGATCGTCACGGATGGTGCAGCAGATACAGCCATTGGCCAAGCTCACGGTCTCTCCCTCGATCGAGACGATGAGCTTGGCGTCAATGTTGATGTCGCCGAAGTCGTTCACGAGCACCGCGACCCGGCGACCGGTTGAGTTCGTCAGAATGTGGTTGAGCAACGACGTCTTACCAGCGCCAAGGAAGCCGCCGATAATCGTTACCGGTACAGGTGTCAGACTCACGTGTCGAGGCTTTCCAAGGCCCCTCAGTAGTCCTTGATAACTTGATCGAAGATATCGGTCTGGTAGTCCGTGACCTTCAGCGTCGGAGTGGTCGATGGCGGATGGAGGACGTTCGGCTGCCAGGGACGCTCATGGATGCCTCCCTTGCGAATCATGATCTCATCCTTGGAGATGTTGAAGACCATCAGGTCCTCTCCCAGTTGATACTCGCCGTCCCAGTGGGTCCTGACACCGTCGTAGATGGCTTGCCACTCCTGAGGATCAACGGGGCAGTGGCTGGTGACACCCAACCGAGGATTGGTGAGTTGGAACACCTTGCCCAGAGCTTTGGCTGGCGTGTGGGAGTTAGCCACCACATTCTCCGCGACTGCCATCGGTAGGCCCGTGGCCTGGCTGTAACGCTCTGGCGTTGGCGCTGTCTCGTGGATCAGGAGGTCGACATCCTTGGCGTTCTTGGTTACGAAATGATTCGGTTGGGTATCTCCCGTCCAGACCATGCTCAGGCCGTTCCAGTCGAGGCGGTAGCCGATGGCACCGTCCATGATGTGGAGCACGGGGAAGTGCTTGATGACCACGCCGTTCTGCTCGTATGCCACGCCTGGATTCGCTCGATAGTCGAGTTCTGTGATCTCGAGGTCATAGCTGTTTCCGACGTCGAGGCAGGCAGCGAAACTTGGTCGATGCCATTGGGTCAGGTCCCTGATCGCACCGAGATTTGCCTTGGCGCCCAGTTCGGGCTTTGTACCGGACGGACCCCAGAGCTGTAGTGGCGTGTATCTGTCCGACGCCGGCCCGAATGCATACATCCAGGCCAGGTCGGAAGTGTGGTCCATGTGAAGGTGCGTATAGAAGATCTTGGTCATCCTCGACGCTGGAACCTGCATGACGTTGTAGTTGATGCCGCAGCCCGGGCCGGTGTCGAAGACGAAGCTGTCGCCGTTGCCCAACTCGACAAAGATGCTGGCGCCCTTCTGGTTCGGCCGGATGATGTTGCCCCAGCCGGTCCCCATGAGAGTGACGCGCATCTCGTTGGGATCGAGTTCCTCGCCCGGGTAGAACCAAAGGTCCGGGCGAGCAATGACCGACTTGAGTGTTGTGGTCTTGGCATCTGCAGTGTTCTGGCTCACGGCTCAGACTCCTATTCATGCTGACGGACTCTTCCACGCCTTGGCAAGGCGCGGAACTTTTCTTCGGTCAACATACCATGTGCGTCATCCGACACGAATCGATAATTCCGATCGCTCCGGGGCCGATGTCAGGCCACAGGAACTATGGAACGGTTTTCCGGAAGTTGTGACTGTACGTGATGTTGGCAGAGGTTCGCAAGTCGTGGTGCAGGTATCCTCGGGAGCTACGAACCGACGATTCGAGCTGGTCTCGACCATCTTTCCCCTTGTCGAAGCGATTCGGAAGATGATCGCTCGGGCTGAAAGGCTGTGGGCGGACGCTGGTTTGTCGCCATCCGAGGGATCCGTTCTGGCCCGACTCTTCATTGACGAAGGCGGGCGAGCACGCTCTGGCGATCTTCTCGGACATCCAATTTGATCAACCCCGGCGCTCGGAAAGGTTCTGACAAGCCTCGAATCGAAGGAGATAATCACCCGGTCGCGCGGGACGCAGGATCGAAGAGCTGTGTTCGTTGAAGGGACAGACCGTGGTAGGGCGGTCTTTGACGACGTGATGGAGAGAATCCTGGCCGAAGTAGTGGCACCAACGGCTGTTGCTCTCGACGCCGAGGATCTCTCGACATTGCGAATAATCACATCCCGGCTTAGCCCACCCGAGTTCTCTGATAGCTAGCTCGTCCTTGCTGTGGTCCTCGCTTTGGTTTTTGCCAAGTTACTCGCAACAGCCGGTGCGTTGTCCACGGGATTCATCGGGGGTCCCATCTTTCCACTCTTCCTCGTTGGTGGTTCGGCCGGCACGGCAATCAATCTCATGTTTCCTGGCATACCGTTAGCCCTCGCCGTGGGCTGCACCATGGCCGCCCTGACGGCAGCTGCTCTCCGAGCGCCGTTCATGATCACGATCGTGGTTCTGTTGGTGACGGGGATACCGGCCACCGAAGGAATACCTGTGTTGCCGGTCGCCATGGTCGCCCATGGCATTGTCTGGGGCTTCGGTTTTCTTCCCCGACCGCCTGCCGCCGGTACTCCGGGCGGTCCGTCTGCCCAGTCCACGTATGTTGGAGACGTGCCACCGCCCGATAGCACCGCCTAACCAGACGTCGATGCCTAGTCTGAATTAGCAGGGAAGTCACAGGAAGAGCAATGGGTTCTCAGATCACGAATGACAAGCGGGCGACCGCGGAGTGGTTCTTCGTCTCTCCCGATGGGGCGCGTGCACGCCGACCAGGGGACGTGACGATTGGTGTCTTCGGTGCGCTACTTGTGTTTGTCACAGCCCTGAAGTCGGATCAGATCGAGTGGGTCACTGAATTCTTCGACCAAGTGGTCGGCCTGCTACCGCCGTGGCTCGGTACGGCCTTCGGTGTTGTGTATGGGATCGGGTTCATCTACGCGTTGACCATCTTGATCATGGCCGTGATCCACATACGGACCCGGAGGGATCTCGTCCGTGACCTTGCGATAGTCGTCGGACTTGCGCTTCTGCTCATTGTTGTGCTTACTCGATTAGTGAGTGGGGAATGGCCCGTACTGCTGCCCGAACTGTTCGACGAGGTAAATACGCTGTACCCCGTTGCGCGAGTCGCGATGGTGTCAGCCATTCTCATTGTTGCCAGCCCTGAACTGGTCCGTCCATTCCGCCGAGTTGGCTGGCTGATGGTTGCCCTGATGCTTCTGATCGCCGTTGCTCTTGGGTACGGGTTGCCCGGTGATGCCGCGGGTGGCCTGGGAATCGGGTTCCTATCCGCAAGCATTGTCCTCGTCACGTTCGGCTCGGCGCGGGGATTCCCCGATATCGCCGATGTCCGATCCGGTCTCCGTGCCCTCGGCGTCGAGGTGGCTCATCTGAACGTTTCCAGTTACCAGAGGTGGGGTGCGAGATCGTTTGACGCCTCCACGCCCGAAGGCGATCCGATGCGTGTCCGGGTGTACGGCAGAGATGCCAAGAGTGCCCAGCGCGCAACAATCTGGTGGCGATCGATCTGGTACCGGGATGCCGGTCCGGCGCTGACATCGAGCCGACTCCATCAGGTGGAGCACGAAGCACTGCTGACCATCGCCGCAAAGAACGCCGGTGTTCCCTCTCCACGGGTCTATTCAGCAGGTGAGCCGTCCAAGGAGTTGACGCTCATCGCTCTGAGCAGTCCTGGCGATCCACTTGAGGATATGGATCAAGATGACATCGACGATGAAGCACTCATCGAGCTGTGGGAATCGGTTGGGATGTTGCATGGGAGCGGAATCGCGCACGGCCGACTCAACGACCACGCCGTGCAGATCAGTGACGGGCACCCATTCATTGTGAATTTCAATGCGGCTTCGATTGCTGCCCCCGTTGAGCGGATTCAGGGCGATGTCGCTGAGCTTCTGTCTTCACTGGCAAGCTCTGTGGGCACGGAGCGATCGGTGACCGTTGCGAGGCAGGGCCTTGGTGATGACGCGCTTGTTGCTGCGCTCCCGTACATCCAGAGATCCGCTGTGAGCACCGAGGGACGTAAGTCGATCCCTTCGAAGAAGTCGTTCTTCAGTGACATCCGGGATGAAGTAGCGACCCAGACTGGCGTCGAAGCTCCCGAGGCGGCTCAGCTGACTCGTATCAGCTGGGGAACGATCTTCATGTTTGGTCTTACGCTCCTCGCTGCGTACGCACTCATCGGGATGCTGTCCGGTATCGACTTTGTGTCTGTGGGGGAAGAGCTTCAGGATGCGAGCTGGGCCTGGATCTTCCTGGCCCTGATCGTCGCTACATCAACATTGGTGACAGATGCATTCGCTCTGATGGCTGCAGTTGCGGTACAGGTACCCCTTGGCCCATCGATTCAACTGCAGTCCTCGATCAAGTTCATTCAGCTTGCGATCGGTGGGGCGGCTGGCCGGATGGCAACGAACGTCGCGTATCTCCGCAAGTTCGGTGTTTCTGATGCTGCCTCTGTCACCCAGGGTGGTGTTGACAGTCTCACTGGATTCCTCATTCAGTCAGTGATCCTGATTGCGGCATTGGTGTTTGGCAATGTCGATCTCATACCTGACGACGCGGCCCTCGACATCGATTGGGTCCTTGTGTTGGGTCTTCTACTGTTTGCCATCGTCGTTTCGGGCTTGATGATCCGGTTCGTGCCAGCGATCCGCACCAAAGTGGTTCCGCCGGCGAAGCAGATGTGGGAGGGACTAAGGGATCTGGGAACCGACCCGTCCCGGCTGGTTCAACTATTCGGATCGAATCTTGCCAGCCAGCTGCTGTTCGCACTGTCGCTATGGATGACCGCTTTCGCTTTTGGTTGGACGCTGCCGTATCTGTCGGTTCTTGTGATCTATGTGGTCATGGCGCTCCTTGGAGGATTGCTTCCCATTCCTGGTGGCGTCGGGGTTTCGGAGGCAATCCTCACAGCTGGGCTGGTCGCGATTGGTGTGGACGATGCGGCGGCGTTCGCAATCGCAGTCACCTTCCGCGTCGCTTCAGCGTATCTGCCTCCCGTGTGGGGCTGGTTCTCACTCAGGTGGCTGCAGCGTAACGACTATCTGTGACCGGGTCAGACAACGACGATCCAGTGGACTCAGACCGTCCACTCCTCATTGAGGCGGCGCACCAGTTCATGGACGACCGTGCCCTGCGCTTGGGCGCTGGTATCGCCTATTACGGCCTCATCACACTCGCACCGCTGTTGATCCTCTTGCTTGGCATTGCGGGCCTCATCGTCGGTGACGAGGCAGCGAACGGGCAACTCACAGCGACGCTCGAGCAATGGTTCGGAACCGACATTGCGCAGGCCTTCACAAACGTGATCGCTGAAATGGACGTCGCAGGAAGCTTCACCAACCTCACTATCGCCGGCCTGATTCTGCTGGTCTTCGCCGCATCGATTCTCTTCGTTGCATGGAAGGACGCGCTCGATGTCATCTGGGGGGTTGGATACGATCCTGGAGTCAAGGCAACCCTTACCAAACGACTCTTCGGGTTCGCCTCAGTCGGAGCACTCGCAGCCCTCCTGATCGCGATTCTCGTTGCCGAGATGGTCCTTGCGATGCTGTCGGGGTTCGTCTCGGACGATGCCCTTATCGACACGGCATTCGGTATCGCTGCCTCGGTCGTTCCCCTTGTTCTCGGAGTGCTCCTCCTCGGAGCTGCATACAGATATGGAACCGATGGGAAACTGTCATGGCGCGAGGTTTGGCCGGGAACGATCCTCACCACGGTCCTGCTTATCGTGCTCGCCGCCGGTTACGGTGTCTACGTCGACCTCTCCGGAACATCGATCACAGGCGTTGCCTCATCAGCAATCCTGCTCATCGTGCTCATCTACATGATGGCTCAGGTGTTGCTCTATGGAGGAGAGGTCATCAAGGTGCAGTCTCGCCGCTTAGCAGTCTGATACCCGAAATGGTGCCGTCTTCGGTGGAGCAAGATCAGTTCAGCTCTTCGGGATAGAGGGGATCGACAGCGTGTCAGCCTGATCGGTGGGTTCAGCGCCGCAGAATCTTGTTGGTCGGCGGCCTCGTCGCCTTCGGTACGTACAAGTTTTCGACACGCGATGCTGACCGTATCCAGGAACACACGGGTATCGATCCCGAAGAATTGGACGATGCCGAACTTGAACAGGCCATGCAGGATCTGGACATAGATCCGCAGAAGGCTACGTCAGATGAAGTTGAGCAAGGCGGTCAGGCGCCCGCAGCCGCGCCCGCGGCTTCGAGCGGAGGATCTGGAAGCTACGTCGACGAGCTGTTCTTCTGGAAGTTCGGCGGACCGTTCTTCCTACAGGTGGCACGTCGCTTCTCTCCTCTATGCCGACGTGGCGCCGAGAGCGATCAGTGCCTCAGGGCTCAGGAAATCTTGGGCGATCATGATGCCACCGGACGCTCGCATCGCATCGCGAAGAGGGATCGCCCAGGTGTGCTCGATGACGAGCAGCATGCCAGCACCTCCCGCAGGAATGTCGTCCGCGATCGTTGAGAGAGCGTCGGCGTCCATTCCGTACTCGTACTCGTCCATGGCGTGAATTGCGCCGGCAACGGCGCCGATTTCAGCACCCTCTGCTCCGCCAGCGCCAAGCCCGATCAGGGCGCCGATCCACGCACCGTACGTCATCGCCTCATCCTCAGTGAGGTCGGATCCTTCGGCAGCCAGTATCGTGCCATCCGTGTCCTTGTAGACGCCAAGAACATCGACGACCTTGATCGCTCCAGACGCCGATGCGTCCTCCAGAGCTCCGAGAATACTGCCATCGAGTGCCGGGTCGACAAACCCAACTACCATCAACTGCAAAGGTCCAATAGTCACAACAACTCCTCATTGTTCGGGTGTGAAACTCGAGCAGACTATAGGTTGACGTCCGCTCAACTTCGCCTGATTGCTTCGAGCGGTAGACGGCGCTCTTCAGCCTGCCAGCGTCGATAAGCCCGTGAGAAGGAAGACGATTCCGAACCCTGCGAAGAGTCCCGTGGCTGTTGCCTTGAGGTTCG
>Ga0190293_1000706_pt1 | contig 11844 bp, 17 predicted proteins | sample 48693001_MG_FD_161671 | JGI IMG/M metagenome (GOLD analysis project Ga0190293, IMG submission 161671) | Hydrothermal vent microbial mat bacterial communities from Southern Trench, Guaymas Basin, Mexico - 4869-30-0-1_MG | ecosystem: Environmental > Aquatic > Marine > Hydrothermal vents >... | reverse complement strand
TTAAGTGATTGTGAAGATTAAATAATCTACATTATTTACTTAAAGATTTCCCTGCATTATATACCGCAAAACTAACTCGTTGCATATTTATATCATGTTGATAGAATATCCATATTATTTTAAAAATATCTTGTTGCATTATGCACATATGTTCATTATATTAACAGTATAAATTTTGGAGACAATGTGTCAAGACCACAAAAAGAACGAATTGTACATAAACCGCCGCTATTTACAGAGTTTAAGCCCACGGGGATTGCTCGTAAATATCTCAGTCAAATTTCATTATCACTCGATGAATATGAGGCGCTTCGATTGGCTGATTATGAGAGTTTATCACATAATGAGGCTGCTGATGAGATGGAGATATCCCGCTCAACTTTTACGAGGTTAATTGAACATGCACGTAAAAAGACCGCTGGTTTTATTATAAAAGGTGAGTCTTTAATAATCGAAGGTGGTAATATTCATTTCAGAAATAATTTGATCAAATGTTTGGATTGTGGGTATATGTTTAATATAAATATTAACGCATCATTTTCACAATGCCCGGAGTGCAAGTCATCAAGTTTATTAAATCTTGCTGGCGGTTTTGGGCATGGTGAATGCTGCACAAATTAAATAAAATTAAAGGAGGTTGTTATGCCTAACAGAGATATGAGTGGTCCAAGGGGAATGGGACCAATGACAGGTAGAGGGTTTGGTTATGGTGGAGGTAATTTTGGCTACGGCAGAGGACGCAGATTCGGTGGCGGATTTCAAGGCAGAGAATTTGGTTTTGGAAGCAATGCTGATCTCTACTATGAAAATCAGATGCCTACAGAATCGAAAAAAGTAATTCTTGAAAATCAAATGAAAGCACTGAAAGATCAGCTTTCTTCTTTAGAAAAAGAACTTTCAAACATGAATGATAATAAAGACAAAGAGGAGGGGTGGGATTAAGATGAATAATTCAGGAGGTTTTGGGGGAGGTAGAGGTTTAGGAAAAGGTGGTGGCCGCGGTAGAAATAGTGGCGGTAGTTTTGGTACTGGCGGAAATTGTGTCTGCGCTAAATGTGGAGAAAAAGTTTCTCATCAGCGCGGTGTAAAATGTACTGATGTTAAATGTCCAAGTTGCGGTCATACCATGGTAAGAGAAGAATTATTAAATAAAAAGGGAAATTAAAAATGAGTAGAAAATTATTTGCAATACCAACTATTGAAAAAAAATTATGTGCCCATTTTGGTCACTGCGAGAAATTTGCGATTGTAAATGTTGAAGATGACAAAATAATAGGCGAAGAATATGTTTCTCCTCCAGTCCACCAACCTGGAACTTATCCAAGATTTCTAGCGGAAATAGGTGTGAGTACAATAATTTCCGGGGGTATGGGACAAAAAGCACAAGATATTTTTGCTCAGAATAGTATTGAAGTTTTTATGGGAGTAGGATCAGAAGAACCAAAAATGCTTGTAGAAACTTATTTGAGTAATCAATTGCAAGCGGGTGATAATCTTTGTGATCATTAAGTAGTTAAGGATTGTAGATAAGTTTTTATAAATAGAAATTTCTGAGAAATTGGAACGGTCCTAATCATAATTCTTATTCTTAATCTGATTTTTTAAAACTTAGATAAAGATTACGAGCAAAATTAAGAAAATCTATTTTTCTGAGGTCTCAAATAGTATTTTCCGAATGAAATGAAAAGTTCATTTCATAATTGAATTACTAGTAAGCTAAATAAAGCCGGAGGTAGTAATGTCAATAAAAAAGAAATATTCGAAAAACAAAAAAAACTGCAAAGTTACTTTTACTGTTCCAAAAGAAATTGGAGATCAATTTCATGTTCTCAGTTTAGTTGGTGATTTTAACTATTGGGATCCAAAAGCAAATATATTTTCTGAAACTGGGAAAGATGGTACTTATTCGATATCAGTTGTATTCGATTCAAATAAGGAATACCAGTTTAGATATTTAGGTGATGGTGTTAACTGGTTTAACGAACATGAGGCTGATGGAGAGATTGCAACATATTTTCCAGGAGCAAATAACTCTGTGGTGATTGTTTAAATGTAAATAATTAAAAATTTAATCTTGAATAGTGTAAAATGAAAATTGCTATAGCTAGCGGAAAAGGCGGAACTGGAAAAACTACTTTATCATCAAACTTAGCCAAATTTCTTGCTGAGGAATTTCCAGTTGTTTTGATCGATCTTGATGTGGAAGAACCCAATTCCGGCTTGTTCATTAGTGGGGAATTGAAGGAATCACAAGATAAATTTAAAATGATCCCGGAGTGGGTAGAAGACAAATGTGATGCATGCGGTATTTGCCAAAGTGTCTGCAACTATAATGCAATTCTGCAGTTGGGAGATTTGATCACGGTATTTCCGGAATTATGTCATAGCTGCTATGCATGTTCTGAATTATGTCCTACTAATGCTCTTCCGATGCTTCCAAAAAAAATGGGAGAGCTAAAACACTATCAATCAAAAAATCTAGACTTTATTGAAAGTAGACTCGAGATAGGAGAAGAGCAAGCTGTTCCATTAATTCAGCAAACTAAAAGTTATGTAAAAGAGAATATTCCTGGAGATTTTATTCAAATTTACGATTCACCTCCGGGAACATCATGCCCGGTAATTGAAGCCAGTAAAGATGCAGATTTTATAATACTCGTTACTGAACCGACACCATTTGGTTTTCATGACCTAAAACTTGCTATTGATACTATGGAAGAACTGGATAAAGAATTCGGAGTAGTAATCAACCGAGATGGTATTGGCAATGATGATGTTGAGAAGTTTTGCGGTAGGGAAGGGATTGAAATTTTAGCTAAAATTCCAAACAGTAGGCAAATTGCAGAATTATATTCTCAAGGGAAATTACTCTATAATTCTATACCAGAAGTGAGAGAACAATTAGAAAAAATTAGAGATTATATTTTAGAATTAGAGTTAAAGACGGTGAAATGAAAGAAATTGTAGTTATATCCGGGAAAGGCGGAACTGGTAAAACATCTTTAACAGCCTCATTTGCTGAATTGGCCGGTGAAAATGTAGTGGTTGCTGATTGTGATGTGGATGCGGCAGACATGCATTTATTGTTGAAACCGGATTTTGCCATATCTGAAGATTTTTATAGCGGTTATACTGCCAAGATAATTCAAGATGAATGTATTCAATGCGGAAAGTGTGCTGAAGTATGCCGCTTTGATGCAATACCTGTTGTGCGGGAGAAATATATTGTTGATCCAATTGCCTGTGAAGGCTGTGGATATTGCGCAAGAGTTTGTCCGACCGATGCAATTGAGATGAATGATGCTTACTCAGGAAAACTTTATGTCTCAGAAACAAAAACCGGAAGTCCGATGGTACATGCCCGCCTCGGAATTGGAGCTGATAATTCAGGTAAGCTTGTTACAAAAGTTAAAAACGAAGCTAAGGAAATTGCAGTAAAGAAAAATAAAGATTTCATTATTGTTGACGGTTCACCAGGAATTGGCTGTCCGGTAGTTTCATCTCTTTCCGGGGCAGACTTTGTTGTACTGGTTACAGAACCTTCAGTTTCAGGGTTTCATGATCTTAAACGTGTATATGAACTTTTAAAAACTTTTCGACTGAAAGCAGGATGTATAATTAATAAATCCGATCTAAATTTTGAAATTACAAATGAAATAAAAACGTTTTTAGAGGAAGAAAATATAATTCATCTTGCTGATTTGCCTTATGATGAAAGTTTTACAAAAGCAATGACAAATGGCAAAACAATAGTTGAATTTGATAACGGTGAACTGAAAGAGAAAATTGAAAACATTTGGAAAGACATAAGTAATAATTAAAAAATAAAATAGGAATTAAAATGAAGATTGCATTTACAAGCAAAGGTGTTGAGTGGGATTCACAAATGGATTCGCGATTTGGAAGAACAGAATTTATAATCGTTTACGATGAAGAAAAAAATGAATTAACTCATATGGATAATAGCGCTGTTGCCCAAGAAGCACATGGTGCCGGCCCGCAAACAGCAAAAGTATTATTTGATATGGGAGCAAAAGTTCTTATCACAGGTAATGGCCCTGGAGGAAATGCTGCAACTATTTTAGAAAAAACTGGAATAACAAGTTATGTTGGTGCCGGAGAAATGACAGTTAAAGAAGCATATGAAAGCTATAAAAAAGGAGATCTAAAGAAGTTATGAAAACTCGAGAAGAAGTAATAAACGTAATTTCAAAAGTTAAGCATCCGGCAATAGATTTTCCTTTAACAGAATTAGGTATTGTAAAAAACTTAAATTTAGAAAATGAAACAGTAAATGTAACATTCGCATTTCCGTTTGCCAATATCCCAATTGCTGGACAGTTACTAAACTCTATTGCACAGCCAGTTAATCAATTGGGATTAGAATTCGAGTACGAAATTCAAGTAATGACAGAAGAGGAAAAAGCAAAATTTATGAAAATGGAAACTGAAGGATGGACCGGTGGAGTGTAGTTCATGTTTGCTGAAATTTTACAGGTATTAAAACACGCATTAATGATAACAGGCTTCGTCTTTGTGATGATGCTTGTTATAGAATATGTTAATGTTCAAACAAAAGGACTTTGGCAAAATAGCATTTCGCAAAGCAGATGGAAACAATATTTATTTGCTGCATTTTTAGGAGCAATACCAGGATGTCTTGGGGCTTTTACAGCAGTTGCTCTCTACTCGCACAGATTAATATCGTTTGGTGCAATTGTAACAGCAATGATCGCAACTAGTGGTGATGAGGCTTTTGTAATGCTTGCAATGTTTCCAGCAGAAGCAATTGGATTGACAATCTTAATTTTTGCTGTTGGAATTGGAAGCGGATACCTTGCAGATCAAATTCCACTTTTTGCAAAACTAGGCGAAAAATTTGGAGAAAATTCTTTTCCAATACATGACGAAGAAAAATGTATATGTTTTCCTAGAGAAAAATTATTAGAGAATATTACAAAACCTTCGCCCTATAGAATTGGTTTGGTTTTAATAGTTTTCCTCTTTTTAGTTGCTGTAAGTTCTGGTATGTTGGCAGTAAATGCAAAACTTTGGATTAAAATTACAATCATTGCTGTCGTTTTAATTTCTCTATTTATTGTAACAACAGTTCCAGACCATTTTTTAAAAGAGCATTTGTGGGATCACATTGTAAAGGTTCACATTTTAAGAATATTTTTGTGGACTTTTGGAACATTGCTTGTAGTATACTATGCAATGGAATTTGTTGATGTAAATTCACTTGTTGCAAATAATATGTTAATGGTTTTATTGTTAGCGGTGTTAATAGGGATAATTCCGGAATCGGGACCTCATTTAATTTTTGTAACACTTTTTGCTGCCGGAACAATTCCCTTTAGCATTCTTTTGGCAAGTTCAATTTCACAAGACGGACATGGAATGCTACCACTTTTTGCTGAATCGAAAAGAAGCTTTCTTTCAGTTAAAATAGTAAATATGATTGTAGCATTTATTGTTGGTGGATCAGGTTACTTGCTTGGGTATTAGAACATATAATAAACAAAAATTGGAAGATTATGTTACAACTTAGAAACAAATATATTTTAGCTCCTATGAAACTTGGTTACAGCGATAGAACCGGGGTAATAACAGAAAAACATCTAAACTTTTACGATTTAAGAAGTAAACATATCGGTGCAGTCACTCCGGAACCATTATTTATGGATTCAGGATTACGCGAGTTGCCAACTCAGATTGGAATTGATGATGATTCGAAAATAGATGGATTAAAAAAGCTAACTGGTTTAATTCATAGTAATGGAGCAAAAACAATTGCACATTTGAATCATCCGGGAAGAATGGTAAATCCAAAAATCCCTGGTAACTATTTTTGGTCATCAACCAATAAGGCTTGTCCAAATGGTGGAGCAACTCCGGAACGAATGAATAGAGAGATGATGGAGAAAGTAATAGCCATGTTTGTTGATTCATCCAAACGTGCTGTTGCTTCTGGATTTGATATTATTGAAATTCAATTTGGTCACGGATATTTGCTTGCTCAATTTATTTCCCCAGATGTAAATGATAGAACGGATGAATACGGTGGTAGTTTTGAAAACAGAATTAAATTTCCTCTTGAAGTTTTACAAGCTATTCGCGAAGCTGTAGATATTCCTATCATAGCTCGTATAAGTGGCGATGAAATGATTCCAACTGGATTTCATATTGATGAGATGATTTGGTTCTCCAAAATACTTGAAGCAAAAGGAATTGATGCAATTCATGTTTCTGCTGGCTCAGCTTGTTCTACGCCGCCTTGGTTTTTCCAACATATGTTTATTCCAAAAGGGAAGACTTGGGAGTTAGCCGGAAAGATAAAAGAGAGAGTAAAAATTCCAATAATATTTGTTGGTAGAATTAATTCTGAAAAAGATATTGAATTAGTAAAAGAAAAAGCTAATTACATTGCTGTTGGAAGAGCAATGGTTGCTGATCACAATTTTATTGGAAAACACCTAAACGAAGTTAAGGGCAATATCAGACCGTGTTTGGCTTGTGCTGAAGGTTGTCTTGGTGGAGTGAAAAGTGGTAAAGGTCTTGGCTGTGTTGTTAATCCGTTAGTTAATACAGGCTTGCCTGAAGTAGAAGTGGCCGAAACCTCTAAAAAATTTGTTATTGTTGGAGGTGGACTTGCAGGAATGGAAGCTGCAATTACACTTCATGAACGAGGACACGAAGTTGACCTTTACGAAAAGAATGAGCTGGGTGGGCAATTTAATCTTGCTTATCTACCTCCTAATAAAGAAAGTTTAAAGGAGATTGTTGATTATTACATAAATGAAATTAAAGAGCGGCATATAAATTATATCAATAAAGGAATAAGCTCGACTGATTTTGACATTAAAAACTATGATGGAATTATATTGGCAACTGGGGCAGTTCCGGATGTTCCTCCTATTAAGGGATTAACAAAATATTATTGGACAGAATTTCTTGAAGATGAGCATTTACCAAAAGATAAAACAATCCTCGTAGTTGGTGGGGGTCTTATTGGGCTTGAAGTAGCATCAAAATTAGTTGATGGCAATAACAAAGTAATAATTGTTGAAATGCTTGATGAAATTGCTCGTGGAATGGAGATGATTGAAAAAGCGTTAACTGTCAAAAAGCTTAAAGCAAAAAACTCTGAAATATTTGTAAATCATAAAGTTGTTGAAGTTGCTGGTTCAAAGGTAATTATAGAAAGTGAAGAAGAAAGAAAAGAACTTGAAAATATTGACGAAATTGTAATTGCTGCTGGAATGAAAAGCTATATTCCCTTTGAGTATAAAGGGGATACTCCAATATACAAAGTGGGAGATGCAAATAAAGTTGGTAAAGCTCAAGAAGCAATTCACGATGCGTATGAGTTGGCAATTAATTTATAAATTAAAGTTGAGCAGAAGATGAAAACGAAGATTGGAATTATTATTTGCGACCGCTACAAAACTTGTGCTGGTGGAAAATGTTTTAAAGCTATGAATAATAGAGATGGAGCATTTGATATTTACTCAAAAGACGAAGATATTGAGTTGGTTGGCTACACAACTTGCGGCGGTTGTCCTGGTGGAAATATTGAATATGCCCCAGAAGAAATGAAGAAGAATGGCGCAGAAGTAATCCATCTAGCAACTGGATTTGTGGTCGGATATCCCCCTTGCCCTTATCTTGAAGATTTCCAAAAGTTTATACCGGAAAAATATGGGATAAAAGTAGTGGTTGGTACTCATCCAATACCTGAAAAATATTACAAAACACATAAAAACTTAGGAACTTGGAATGATCAGAAATGGGACGCAATAGTTGCTCCTACATTAACAGAGGAAAAAATTCGATTAACATATGATTAAAATATTGGTGAAAAAATGAAAATATTATTTACTACTGATGGCGAAACGCTTGAAAGTAAAATAGCAAAACGATTTGGAGAAGCAAAATATTATCTGGTTTATGATTCTGAGACAACAGAAATTGACACCCATATAAATGAAGGACATGATGACAATCACTCCAGTTTAATAAAATTGGCGAAAGAAGGTGTAACAACTTTTATTGTTGGTAATTGTGGACCAAATGCATTTAAAGTATTAAAGAAACATAATGCAAGACTATTTTTGGCTAGAAGGATGACCGCAAAAGATGCACTTGAAAAATTTAACAATAATGAATTAGATGAGTTGCTTAAGCCTACATTGAATAAAACAATTAAACCGTTATGAACAAATCCTTGTAATGACAAGGAAATAATAGACTATGAAACTTACAATTTTAACTGAAAACGCAGCTGGCGGTAATTTTACTGCTGAGCATGGATTATCATATTTAGTTGAATGTGATAATCAGCAAATCCTTTTGGATACAGGGCATTCAGATGTATTTCTGAAAAATGCAAAATTGCTTAATATTAATCTTGATGAAATTGAAACAATAGTTTTAAGTCATGGGCACTGGGACCATGGTAATGGATTAAAGTATCTTAACAACAAAATACTTATTTGTCATCCAAATTCTTTTATTAAACGGTATCGAAAAGGGAGTAATCAAAATATCGGATTAGATTTAACGCATGATGAATTACAAAATAGATTTAAATTAGTTAAATCAAAAGAACCATATTCAATCTCTGAAAAAATTATTTTTCTTGGTGAAATTCCACGTCTAAATTCTTTTGAATCTAAAGCAACAACATTTGTTGACGAAAACCAAAACGATGATTTTGTTATTGATGATTCTGCCCTTGCTATTACTGTAGGTGATGAGCTTGTTGTGGTTTCAGGCTGTTCTCATTCGGGAATATGCAACATTGTTGAATATGCTAAAAGTGTTTCTGGAATTGAAAAAGTAAAAGCGGTTTTTGGTGGATTTCATTTAAAGAAGATTGATACACAAACTAAAGAGACAATAAATTATTTTAAAAGAAATGGTATTAAAGAAATCCATCCATCTCATTGTACCGAGCTACCTGCATTAGCTGCCTTTTATAATGAGTTTAAAATAAAGCAAGTTAAAACAGGAATGGTTTTTAATTTATAAATATTCTAATCAGTAATTAAGGTTAAAGAAATGCAATATTATCCAGATTCAAAAGTTGAACTTCAAGGCTTTACAGCAAAATTTTATGATACTATTTTGAATACTATTTCCTTTGGTGTTTATAGTAAATTTATTAAAAATGCTATTGAATCAATTGGAATAAATGCGAATGACAAACTGATGGATTTCGGGGCTGGTACAGGAAGAAATGCTCTTTTAATGAATAAATATTTATCAACAGAGGGGGAAATATTAGGTCTGGAAATATCTGATGAGATGATAGAACAGTTTAATCAGAAATTTGGAAATATTCAGAATATAACAATTATTAACAGAAGAATAGACAAGCCGTTTGAATTAGAAGAAAAATTTGACAAAGTTTTTATCGCCTTTGTAATACACGGGTTTCCACATGAAGTAAGAACTGAGATTATTAAAAATGCTTACAATAATCTTAAAGTAGGTGGCGAATTTGTAATCTTAGATTTTAGTGAATTTATTGTGAAAGAGATGCCATTTTATGCAAGAATTCCTTTCACCACAATAGAATGTAAATATGCATTTGATTTCGTTGAAAGAGATTGGAAGGTAATTTTATCAGAATTTGGATTTGGAAATTATCAAGAAAAGTTTTTTCTTAAAAATTATGTGCGTCTTCTTAAAGCAGAAAAGCTAAGTGAAAAATAATGGAAGAAGCTGCAAAACTAATAATGAACGCAAATCATGTAACAGCCTTTACTGGAGCAGGTATTTCGGTAGAAAGCGGAATACCTCCATTCCGAGGTAAAGATGGTTTATGGAGTAGATATGACCCAATAGTTTTAGATATCGATTATTTTCAGAATAGTCCAAAAGAATCGTGGTTAGTAATTAAAGAAATATTTTATGATTTCTTTGGAGAAGCAAAACCAAATGCTGCTCACATTGCACTTGCAGAATTGGAAAAAATGGGAATTGTAAAATCAATTATTACACAGAACATTGATAATCTTCATCAACATGCTGGTAGTAAAGAGGTTTATGAGTTCCACGGTAACTCGCGTAACTTAATTTGCACAAGTTGTTCAATAATATTAAAAGCAGAAGAAACAGATTTATCGGTTCTTCCTCCAAAGTGCAATGTGTGTGGAACAGTTCTAAAACCAGATTTTGTTTTTTTCGGAGAACCAATTCCAGAACCTGCACGTTCAAACTCCTTTAATGAAGCGGAAAATGCAGATATATTTATTCTTATTGGAACTACTGGAGAAATTATGCCAGCATCACTAATACCACAAGAAGCAAAAAGAAATGGTGTAAAAATAATTGAAATAAATATAGAAAAAACAAATTTCACAAATAGTATTACAGACATATTTATTAAGGGAAAGGCCACAGAGGTAATGGCAAAAATTTATGATTATACAAATGAACGTTTAATGAGTTAAAACAGAAACGGAATAAAAATTTTAATTAAAAATGACGAAATATTAGAAAACAAAATAAAGAGAAGATATAAACTATATTATAAATTTTGGAGAAAATTATTATGAATATTTCAAATAGAGTAAATCAAATTCCCAAATCCGCTATACATGAGATGACAAGATTATCAAAGCAATATGATGATGTTGCATTTTTATCGTGGGCTAAGCCTACTACAGGAACTCCAAAACATATAAATGACGCTGCTATTTCTGCAATTAAAAACGGACTGACCAGCGGATATTCTCAAAACGAGGGGTTACCTGAATTAAGAGAAGAAATTGTAAAAAAACTTAAACGAGATAATAATATTGATGCAAATGCCTCTCAAATTATTTTAACTGTTGGGGCAATTGAAGGGTTAGCTGCTGCTGTTATGGCAACAATTGATCCGGGCGATGAAGTGATACTTCCAACACCAACATATTCAACTCACATTACTCAAGTAAAACTTGCTTCAGGTAAACCTGTATTAGTTCCACTTATTGAAGAAAATGATTTCGCTTTGGATATTGAAGAGATTAAAAAAGCAATAACTCCAAAAACTAAAGCAATACTTTTTTGCACGCCAAATAATCCAACAGGAACAGTTTTCCCGGAAAAAGATCTACGCAAATTAGCAGAAATTGCTTTGGAAAATGACCTAACAGTTATTGTTGATGAAGCATACGAATATTTCACTTTTGATGATAAAAAACATTTCAGTATAGCATCGATTCTGGAATTAAGTAAAAACGTTATCACAGCTTACACGTTTACAAAAAACTATGCAATGACAGGGTGGCGTATCGGTTATTTACTTGCTGATGAAGAAAATATTATGCAAATAAAAAAAGCACATATACCACTTACTATTTGTGCCCCCGTTGTTTCACAATATGCGGCTCTTGCCGCTTTAAAAGGAAGTCAGGAATGTGTTGAAGAATTTAGACAACATTATTTAGTAACTAGAAATCTTATGTGTGAACGATTGGATAATTTAGACTCTATTTTTCAATATAGTAAACCGGGCGGATCATACTTGATGTTCCCCAAAATACTGGGAGAAATTGGAAAAGATTCGTTGGAGTTCAGTAAAAAATTATTAACTGAAATTAAAATCTCTACCACCCCAGGCATAGCATTTGGACCAACAGGTGAAGGTCATATCAGACTCTCTTTCTGTGTACCAGAAGAAATGATAAATAAAGCATTTGATAGAATGGATAAATATTTTAAATAGGAATGATGTAAAGTGATTCCCGATTATTCCTATTATTATTTTTAAGAAATAAGAATAGACTAGAGGTGTAGAAGCAAATGAAACAATCAACAAAAAATTCGTTAGTTGGAAAAATAGCCGATTAT
>Ga0190293_1000705_pt1 | contig 11848 bp, 11 predicted proteins | sample 48693001_MG_FD_161671 | JGI IMG/M metagenome (GOLD analysis project Ga0190293, IMG submission 161671) | Hydrothermal vent microbial mat bacterial communities from Southern Trench, Guaymas Basin, Mexico - 4869-30-0-1_MG | ecosystem: Environmental > Aquatic > Marine > Hydrothermal vents >... | reverse complement strand
TTATATTGAACAGGTATCTCACTCCATTTGTACTTTAGAATTTAAGCACCATCGTGAATTATACGACTGGTTTTTAGATCAGGTTTATGAAGATAAAAAACTACGTCCGAAACAACGGGAATTTGCTCGTCGAAACCTGAGTTATACGGTAATGAGTAAACGAAAATTATTGCAATTGGTGGAAGAAGGGATTGTAAACGGATGGGATGACCCCCGAATGCCTACCATTTCAGGCTTACGCCGAAGAGGATATACACCAAAATCAATTCGTGATTTTAGTGAAACTGCCGGAATTGCCAAAAGAGATAACGTTACAGATATTGCTTTACTTGAATTTCATATCAAAAATGAATTGAATAGAACAGCTCAAAGAGTAATGGCTGTTTTAGATCCGGTCAAACTGGTCATCACCAATTATCCGGAAGGGAAAGAAGAAATTTTAATTGCAGAAAATAACCCGGAAGATGAAAATGCAGGTTCAAGAGAAGTTCCTTTTTCAAGAGAATTATATATTGAAAGAGAAGATTTTAGAGAACAGGCAAATAAAAAATTCTTTCGATTAAAACTGGATAAAGAAGTAAGATTAAAAAGTGCCTATATCATCAAAGCAAATTCGGTTGTAAAAGATGAAAATGGTGAGATCATAGAAATTCATTGTACTTATGATGAAGATTCAAGAAGTGGAAGTGGTACTGAAGCGAGTAAACGTAGGGTAAAAGGAACCATTCATTGGGTGTCTATCGATCATGCTGAACCGGCTGAAGTTAGATTGTACGACAGATTATTTACGGATGAGGCACCTGATTCACATAAAGACAAAGATTTCAAAGATTTTATCAATCCTGATTCTTTAAAGATCCTTGACAATGCATTTGTGGAACCGAGCTTAAAAAAGGCAAAAACTGGTGACCAATTTCAATTTCAACGTTTAGGATATTTTAATGTGGATAAGGATTCTACATCTGAGAAATTAGTATTCAACAGAACTGTTCCGTTAAGAGATTCATGGGCAAAGCAAAATAAGTAAAAGCAGTAGTAAGAAGTAAAGAGCAAGAAGTAAAGTGAATATTAGGTATTAAATTGGAATACTATAAAATATCATATGATCTTATGAGTAGGGTGCTTGCTTTTAGAATTGAATCAGATGATAAAAAATTCTTCTCACTTCCGACTCTTTTAACTATTTTAGCCTCAAATTAAATCTCCAAGATTTGAAACCTGTTGAACAAATAAAACAACCCATTTTGAATGAGATGGAATTCTTTGAACAAAAGTTCAAAACTTCTATGATCTCGAATGTTCCGTTGTTGAATAGGATCACTCACTATATTGTAAAAAGAAAAGGAAAACAAATGCGCCCAATGTTTGTTTTTTTAGTTGCAAAAATGGTTTCTAACGGAGATTTTAAAGAACGCACTTACCGAGGAGCATCTGTCATTGAGTTGATCCATACGGCAACCTTGGTACATGATGATGTTGTTGACGATAGTAACCGCCGACGGGGATTCTTTTCATTAAATGCCTTGTGGAAAAATAAAATTGCCGTTTTGGTTGGTGATTTTTTACTTTCAAAAGGACTTTTACTTTCCATTGACAATGATGATTTTGATATTTTAAAGCATATTTCAATTGCTGTACGTGAAATGAGTGAGGGTGAACTACTACAGATCGAAAAAGCCCGTCAGCTGGATATTACCGAAGAAATTTATTTTGATATCATCCGTAAAAAAACAGCTACCTTAATTGCTGCCTGCACCGCAATTGGAGCAGCATCCGTAGATGCTGATAAAAATGAAATTGAGAAAATGCGAAAATTTGGTGAGCTTATTGGAATTGCATTTCAAATGAAAGATGACCTTTTTGATTATACCGAAGCAAAAATTGGCAAGCCAACGGGTATTGACATCAAAGAGCAAAAAATGACCTTACCTTTGATCTATACTTTAAATCACTGCTCTAAAAAAGAAAGAAAGTGGTTGATCAATTCGGTCAAAAATCATAATAAAGATAAAAAAAGAGTAAAAGAGGTAATTGGTTTTGTAAAGGAAAATAATGGCATTGATTATACGATCAAAAGAATGAAAGAATACCAGCAAACTGCTCTTCAAATATTAAATGATTACCCGGCATCTCCTTATAAAGATTCTTTGATCACCATGGTTAATTATGTGATTGAAAGAGAAATCTAAATCTTCTTTTTTAGCAATTTAATAAACTCCTTCCTTGGTATTTCTTCTGCTCCTAAACTTGCTAAATGATCATTATACACCTGACAATCAATCAATTTGTAATTTTCCTTCTCACATTTTTGTACAAGATAAATAAATGCAACTTTCGAAACATTGCTTACTTTACTAAACATACTTTCTCCACAAAAGATATGGCCAAGATCAATACCATACAAACCACCTACTAACTCGTCATTTTGCCATACTTCAACAGATTTTGCTATACCGGTTTTATGCAATTTTAAATAGGCTTTTTGCATTTCATCAGTGATCCAGGTACCAGGTTGACCTTTCCTGTAAATGGTTTTGCAATTAGCAATAACCTCTTCAAAATTTTGGTTAAAAGTGATCTTAAAATTTTCGTTTTTCAGGACAGATCTCATACTTTTTGAGATCTTTAACTTTTTAGGATATAATACCATTCTTGGATCCGGACTATACCATATAACAGGTTCTCCTTCATTATACCAAGGAAATATGCCGCTTTTATAGGCCAATATCAATCTTTCAACCGACAGATCTCCTCCAACAGCAATGATACCATCGAGGTTGGCAGTTTCTATATTTGGGAACATTATTTCTTTACCTAATACTATCACTTCACAAAACTAAAAAACGACAAAAGCAATTCTACTTTTGTCGTTTGTTTATTATTCAAACAGGGTTTATACAATCTTTTCAAATTACCTTTAATTAATGTTTGCTTAAAGCAAGTGTCAGATACAAAAACATCAAGTTTGAGACTTTCGCAGTTTGAAAAATAACGAGTTTTCCATTGTAAATGACTGTTTTCAAACAAGAGTAACGAAATTATTGTTGATTTCTCGCTGAGACTAATTAAAAAGGCAGATCGTCTGCTTCCTCTTCACTTACATTTTTTGCAGGTTCAAAACCTCCAGCTTCAGCAGGTGGAACTGGTTCTGCACCGCCTTGCATTTTCTCAATTCTCCATCCCTGAACTGAATTAAAATATTTTGCTTCTCCTTCAGGATTGATCCACTCCCTACCTCGAAGATTAATACTTATTTTCACATCATCTCCTACATTAAAACTATTTAACAAATCACATTTATCCTGAATAAACTCAACCATGATCATTTGTGGATATTGCTCATCTGTAGTAACTACCATCTCACGTTTTCTAAATCCATTACTTCCAAACGTTTTGGTTTCGTCTATCTTCTTGATTTTTCCTGATACTTCCATTTTTATTGTAAATCTTATAATTAATAATCTAACTCAAAAGCACTTTCTATGCACTTTATACATCATTTTTTTCTAAATAGTGCCTCCGCAAATTTATGCTTTTCATTTAATTTAATCCCAATAAATTTTGACTTGTCTGCCATAAACTTATCAACATTTCATTGAATAAGTATAACTGACACATTTGCAAGCATACCCAAATCATTTTCGGTTAAAACCGAATTGTTTTGGAGATAAACCAAGAACTCCAACCTTATCTATTATTCTCATAAAAGTAATCGCTGTAGACAATAGTTCATGACAAATAGCCGTATAGTTATGGAACTTCGGTATTTTCAGGTTTAATTGTTAACAATTGCATTGATTTTTCAACAAAAATACCCAATGCTTATTTTATGTGTAATAAGCTTCTTATTTTTAGAGATTGAACGAAGATTTATTTTTAATTATCCTTAATGAATTACTTCCCTACTACTAAAATTCTAATAAAATGGTCGCTGATTTTAGCTTCATTTTTAATTGTAGCTTCTATTTTATGGAATACCAATCAATTCTTCAAACAATTCAAGAATGAGGAAAGATTAAAAATGGAAGTTCTTTCGGTTGCCTATGAAAATTTTAACAATCCTGATCTGGATATTGATATGCCCCTTGAAACGAAGATCATTGAGGCAAATAAAAGCATCCCTATGATTATCACTTTTGAGAATGGCGATATTAAAAAATGGGCAAATCTGGATGTTAAAAATTTAAAAAAATTCACCGCCTTACCAGTTGATGACCGCTTATATTTAAGTCGGCAATTAAACAAAATGAAAGTTGAAAATAAACCATTGGTGGTTCATTACAAAGTGGAAAATGTTGATATTTCTGAAAAAATTTATTATCGGGATTCTGATCTCCTGAATAAATTACAATATTATCCTTTAGGTTTAGTCCTTATCTTATTTCTTTTTGGAACCATCATTTATTTAGCTTTTAAAGCGAATAAAATTGCCGAGCAAAACAAACTTTGGGCTGGAATGGCAAAAGAAACTGCGCATCAAATTGGCACACCTCTATCTTCATTATTGGGTTGGGTTGAGATTTTAAGATTAGACAATGCCAGTGAAGATACGGTTTCAGAAATTGAAAAAGATGTTGCCAGGTTAAATACGATTGCTGATCGTTTTTCAAAAATAGGATCTGTTCCAAAACTTACAAAACACGATATAGTTAAAGAGACCAAAGTTGCTTTTGACTATATACAATCGAGAAGTTTTAAACAAATTGATTTTGATTTTAAAGCAGATGACAATCCAATTTATGTAAATTTAAATTTACAATTGTATAGCTGGGTTATCGAAAATCTCGTAAAAAACGCTATTGATGCCATGCAGGGAAAAGGCGCTTTGAGCATATCTGTAGATCAGGTTAATTCTAACGTGATAATTCTTGTAACCGACTCCGGTAAAGGGATTTCCAAACGTTTATACAAAAAAATATTCGATCCTGGTTATACAACAAAAAGAAGAGGATGGGGATTGGGACTTTCTCTCACCAAACGAATCATTGAAGACTACCATAAGGGAAGAATTTATGTTAAAAGATCAGAAATTGGTAAAGGAACAACCTTTCAAATTGAATTGAAAACATTACCCTAATATTGCTTACACGTATTGTACCTACGGCACAAAATAAAATTTTGATTCTACCGTTATTTTGTCCCTACGGGACATAGAATTTACGGCTTGTATTGTGTAGTGAAAAACGAATAAAACTTTGCGAATCTTTGTATTACTTTACGTGCTCTTTGCGTGACAAATTAAACTGAAATAAAGTCTAATTACCCAACACCTAATTGATTATAAGCTTATTACAAAATAAAAAAATTAAACAAAATTTTTCGTTATTTCTTCGGCTATTGCTTTAAACTCAGCATCACTCAGTTTTTGTTTTTTTCCAAAAGTTGCATCTGCCATAGATCTTAAAGGAATTAAATGCACATGCACATGAGGAACTTCCAGACCAATAACAGTAAGCCCTACTCTTTCACATGGAACAGTTTTTTCAATAGCTTTTGCAACCCGATAAGAAAACTGCATTAAGTTTAAATAGGAAATTTCATCTAGATCAAATAACTTATTTTCTTCTTTTTTAGGAACTACCAAAGTATGCCCTTTTGCATTCGGATTAATATCTAAAAAAGCAAAATAGTCGTCATTTTCAGCAACTTTATAACTTGGTATTTTTCCTTGAATTATTTTTGTGAATATTGTGCTCATAGTACTTTTTTTAATTTAAATGAGTGCTCAGGGCTTCACCTGAAGTATAACAATGTTGAATACCTAGATCCTGCTAAAAAAGTGGGATTAGTTCAACTAGCTATAATAAATACACTCTTTGGGCTTTTCATAATAGAGTTTCACTAATATTTTATCTCGAAATATCTAATATTTCAAATTTCATGATGCCATTAGGAGCTTTAACCTCAGCTATATCACCAACTTTAAGTCCTAATAGTCCTTTTCCAATAGGAGAATTAACAGATATTTTACCCTGTGCAAGATCAGAAACTGCATCGGCAACCAAAGTATATTCAAATTCCATTTTATTGGCAATATTTTTGATCTTCACTATTGACAAAGCCAGTACTTTTGACTTATCTAATTGCGACTCATCGATCAATCTTGCTTTTGACAATGTGTTTTTCAATTGTGCAATTTTAAACTCCAATAAAGACTGTTCTTCCTTTGCTGCATGATATTCAGCATTTTCACTTAAATCACCTTTATCCCTGGCATCCGCAATTTCTTTTGTCACTCTTGGTCTTTCAACATGTTCCAACTGTTCCAGTTCACTGCGTACTTTTTTTAAACCCTCTGCTGTATAATATGCTACGTCGCTCATAACTCTTCGTTTTCTATTTCTATAATACAAAAAATCCCAAATCCAATATATATGGAATGAGATCTAAATACAAATGTACAAATTATTTTACGATCAAAATATTTGTAACTTGCAAAAAAAATAAAAAGTGAAAAAAATTAGTATTTTAATTCTGTTATTTTCTCTGTTGGCATGTTCAGACAGTGATACAGATCCAAATAATATTTTACCAAATATTCCGGTAAATGAAACCGTATTTTTAGATCTTCCACAATATATTGATCTGAAAGCTGTGGGAGGATGGGCTTATACACAAGGTGGAATTAGCGGAATTATTCTTTATCGTGCAGGCACAACCAACTATGTTGCATGGGAAAGAAGTGCCCCACATTTAGCTCCATCATCTTGCTCACGTATGACTGTTGAAAATGGTATTATTATGTATTGCTCTTGTGATGAAAGTAAATTTCAAATCATTGATGGTGCTCCGATGACAGATGGCATTAACTATGCTGCAAAACAATACAGGGTTGATATCTTAGGAAACAACACATTACGCATTACTAACTATTAAAAAAATAAAGTGAAAAATTATTTTTCTTCCAATTTTAAACTGGGTGTTTTGGGCGGTGGACAACTAGGCAGAATGCTATTAACCGAAACACAAAAATTTGATATTTATACAGCTATTCTTGATGGGGCTATAAATGCTCCCTGTGCAGATATTTGTAATGAATTTATCCAGGGAGATCTAATGGATTATCAAACTGTTTATAATTTTGGTAAAAAAGTAGATCTGCTCACTATTGAAATAGAACATGTAAATATTGATGCTTTATTTGATCTTGAAAAAGAGGGATTGACTGTATATCCAAAGCCTTCCATTTTACAGATCATACAACACAAAGGAAGACAAAAAGATTTTTTCGTAGCTAATGAAATTCCAACGGCCAATTATAAGCGTTTTGCATCTCTTAAAAATATGGATGATGTAATGACTTTTCCTTTTGTATGGAAAACAGCACAATTTGGTTACGATGGAATAGGTGTAAAAGTTGTACGATCAAAATCGGATCTGAATGATTTACCAAGTGTAGATTGCATTGTGGAAGATCTGATCCCTTTTAAAAATGAACTTGCGGTAATTGTGGCAAGAAATGCAGACGGAGAAACCAAAACATATCCGGTAGTTGAAATGGAATTTCACCCAACCGCCAATCAGGTTGAATATGTTATTTGTCCGGCAAGAATTGATTCCGCAATAGCGAAAAAAGCACAGAAAATAGCTTTAAAAGTTGCCGATTCCTTTCAATTTATCGGTTTATTAGCAGTAGAAATGTTCCAAACCAAAGAAGATGAAATATTGGTAAATGAAGTTGCTCCACGCACCCATAACAGCGGACATTATAGTATTGAAGCAAGTTACACCAATCAGTTTGAACAGCATTTAAGAGCTATATTAAATTTACCTTTAGGAAATCCGGAATCAAAAGTTGCAGGTATTATGGTGAACCTGGTTGGAGAAGAAGATTATGCAGGTGAGGTTATCTATGAAAACATGGAGAATATCCTAAAAATTGATGGTGTTACCCCTCATATATATGGTAAAAAAGAAACCCGACCTTTTCGGAAAATGGGGCATGTTACTATTGTACATGCTGATATTGAAAAAGCAAGAGATATTGCACAGACAGTGAAAAAAACAATTCGGGTTATTAGTAAAAAGATAAAAGTAGAAAGTAGAAAGTAGAAAGTATGAAATATTCAGGTGTTTTAAAAAAAATGATCACAGAAAACGCTTCTCCTGTGCAATACTATTTAGATATGGAGAGTGATTTTATTAATATGAATCAGTTATTGGATAAAACCATTGAAATTACTTTTAAAAAATATCAATGTTTAAGTTGTGGTGAAAACAAAAAAATATTCCGACAAGGGTTTTGTTATGATTGTTTTTATAAAATGCCCCAGACTGGTGACTGGATCATGAAACCAGAGTTGAGCAAAGCACATTTAGATTTGGAAGACAGGGATTTAGCATATGAAAAAGAAATGCAGTTAAAACCACATGTGGTTTATCTTGCAAATTCAAGTAATGTAAAAGTTGGAGTTACACGTAAATCACAGATTCCAACCCGATGGATAGATCAGGGTGCCCACGAAGCTATTGAAATCGTAGAAGTTCCAAACAGGTATCTTGCCGGGATTACAGAAGTTGCTTTGAAAGAGTATGTATCCGATAAAACAAACTGGAGAAAAATGCTTACAAACAATGTGGTTGATCTTGATTTGAAAGAAGAACGTGAAAAACTGGCACCATATATTCCCCAAGAGGCAAAGCAATATTTTATAGAAAATAACACCGAAACAGAAATCGAGTTTCCTGTAAATCAATATCCTGTAAAAATAAAAAGCCTGAATTTAGATAAAACTCCAAACTATCAGGGAAAACTAAAAGGTATCAAAGGTCAATATTTAATATTTGAAGATGGAACCGTTTTTAATATAAGGAATTGGGAAGGGTATGTTTGTGAATTGAGAATTCAAAATTTAGTATAAATTTATACTGCTAGCCGTTTAACTAGTTCTTTTATAAATCAATGTGAAGATTATCCTTAATTACTGTAAGGAAGTACCATCTATTTGCTTTTGGACAAAATCAAGAATAAGCCGTTTTTTAATTGATAAGTAACCATAATCAATTATGACCAAAATGTAGAAAAAAAAGCTTATCAAAAATTCTTTCAACAAACTTTTTTGATAAAAACTACCAAACGTATATCACAATGACATTTTTTATCTTATTTAAAATCAATTTTAAGTCAGTATCATTTCTTTTACTTGAGGGGACAATTATTCACTAAGGGGGAAAGTGAATTTTGAAATTCGAAAAACAAACAAATCTTTAAATATAATTATGTCATTATGAAATACATTTTGATATTAGTTAATAGTTAAACAAAACTAACTCAATAAATAAAGCTGCACAATACCCCTTTGGGGGTATATTCGAATCAAAAAAACTAATATCCTGAATCTCTTTTAGTTATGAATTCTAAATAATTCCATTCTTTTCACAAAAATCTAATAGCTCTTTTCGGTTATGACAATTTGTTTTTTTTAATATTTTTTTACGGTGGGTTTTTACAGTATGTTCACTGATAAATAATTCCTTGGCAATTTCATTATTAGTGCAGTGTTTAGCAATGCATTTAATAATTTCTAACTCTCTTTTGGTAAAAAAGTCAATAAATTCCTTATAAATATTTCTTTTGAAGGCAACATTATCCAAACCATTGGCAAAAATATCCCACTCCACTTTATCATTATTACTGATAAATGAAATATCGATCATAAAGCTTAAACTACTTAATAAATTACCATCGCTATCCAATTCCCACGGACTTGTTTGCCTTAATACATTAATATAAGATCCGTCTTTTTTTTGCACTCTGTAAGTTACAAGGGCATAATTATCATTTCCTTCAAATCCAATTTTTATGGCATTTTTGATGGTTCCCTTTACAATTCTGGAAACAATTTTAAGATCGTCAGGATGGATATAATTCAAAGCTCTATCCATATCAAATTCGTCCATATCATATCCTAACATAGGTTCAACACCTCTTGCATAAGTTATTTTGTATTGAGGCCAATCCATGATATAAATACACTGTTTTCCTGTTATTAGTGGAATACAGTTTAATATGCTCATATCTTTCTTCTCAAGAACTGCTCTGCTTTGCAATTTATTTGAGATGTTTCTACTAAACTCACTAATACTTTTCTCTTTTATCTTCATAATATATCTCCATCAAGTTTTAATCTCTTTTAATTAATTAACAAATAATTTTACTATGTTGCACAAAGTCTACACTATTATAAAATACAACCTAAAAAATTTAAATCCCGTATATTGCAATTTGCAATGATCCATTAATCAACTAATTCAATTTCTTCTCCAACTTTTAAATCAAACTTTTTTCTAAAGAAATACACAAAGAAATACAGTAAAGGTGTATCTAGCAATGCAATCAGTAATTTGTATAAAAATCCGTTTAACAGCAATAAACCAAATAATTCCTATTTAATTACACCAAAACTACACAGTAAAAAAAGCACTGTAAAAGTATCTAAGAATTGTGATGATATAGTGGAGAAATTATTTCGCAACCACAAATGTCTTCCCTGTGTTTTTTTCTTCCAGAAATGGTAAATTCGTATATCAACAAATTGCGCTACCAAATAAGCCATCATAGAAGCTAAAACAGCAAGAATTGATAAACCAAAAACACTGTGAAAAGTTTCATTATTCACCGGAGACCAACTTGTTGCCGGAGCAACATCAGAAAGCATGATAATTGCCAGTGAAAATACCGAGGCAAAAATACCTGCAATTACAACCTGATTCGCCTTCTTCTTACCATATATTTCAGAGATCAGGTCTGTTACCAAAAAAGTAATGGGATATGGTAAAATACCAACAGAGATCTCAAAATTATACCATCCCAAAAAATTAAAAGAAAAGAATTTCTGAAAGATCAAATTAGAAACTACTAGAGAAGCAATAAAAACAGATGCCAAAATCAAGTAGATATTAAAGGCTAAATTCTTCTTTTGTGATGTCATTTTCAGTTAGTTGTTATTACGAAAATAAGAAAAATTAAATTGGGAACCGTAAAACCAAAGGTTCAGGATGAATATGATCACTGCTTTTTAATCAAAATAAATAGCTACTACTCCTTGAAAAATAGGTTTGACAATATTTAAATTCCCCTCTTGAGAGAGGTGTGTGTTTAATTTTCTTATTTTTGCAGATGATTAAACAAATCAGCCATAAACTAATAAACTACAAATTATGCATGCATATATTTTTCCCGGTCAGGGAGCTCAATTCCCGGGAATGGGCCAAGACCTATTTAAAAAGTCAACTCTTGCAAAAGAATTATTTAACAAAGCCAATACTATTTTAGGCTTTGATATTACAGATGTCATGTTCAATGGAACGGCAGATGACCTAAAGCAAACTAAAGTTACACAACCGGCAATTTTTTTACATTCGGTAATTTTAGCAAAAACTTTGGGTGATGATTTTAAACCAGATATGGTTGCCGGACATTCTTTGGGAGAATTCTCCGCTTTAGTTGCCAATGGTGCTTTGGATTTTGAATCGGCTTTAAAACTTGTTTCACAACGAGCCTTAGCCATGCAAAAAGCATGTGAAATAGAGCCTTCTACCATGGCTGCTGTCATTGGTTTGGAAGACAAGATTGTGGAAGAAGTATGTAATCAGGTTGGAGGAACGGTTGTTGCTGCAAATTATAATTGCCCCGGACAACTGGTAATTTCAGGTGATATGAAGGCAATTGACCATGCCTGCGAAATTTTAAAAGAATCAGGTGCCCGAATGGCTTTGGTATTGCCTGTAGGCGGAGCATTTCACTCTCCCTTCATGGAGCCTGCAAGAGAAGAACTGGCTGCGGCAATTGAAGGGACTACTTTTAATGAACCAAACTACCCCATCTATCAAAACGTAACAGGAAAAG
>Ga0190293_1000704_pt1 | contig 11861 bp, 10 predicted proteins | sample 48693001_MG_FD_161671 | JGI IMG/M metagenome (GOLD analysis project Ga0190293, IMG submission 161671) | Hydrothermal vent microbial mat bacterial communities from Southern Trench, Guaymas Basin, Mexico - 4869-30-0-1_MG | ecosystem: Environmental > Aquatic > Marine > Hydrothermal vents >... | reverse complement strand
TTCCAGGACCGCGGCATGAGGGACGATGTCGAGATCGTATACGTAACACCACTCGACGGAGCATTCACGAAGCCTGTTGCGGCCAAACATCTCGGGAACCTTCTCAAGGACAAGAACATCAGCCTCGAGACCGACTTCTATCTCGAGCGGGTTGACACCGACGAGAAGAAACTGATTTCCTATGACGAGCGCGAGATCGACTACGACCTCCTCGTCTCCATCCCTCTCAACATGGGTGCTGACTTCATCGCACGGTCAGGCCTCGGCAACGAATCGAACTTCGTCCCCGTCGACAATGGGAACTTCCTGTCGAAGAAGTACGACAACGTCTTCGCTCTGGGTGATGCCGCCGATCTTCCGACATCGAAGGCAGGTTCGGTTGCCCACTTCGCCATGGAGGTGTTCACGGAGAACTTCCTGCGCTACATCGAAGGCCTCCCGATGGTTGAGGAATTCGATGGACATGCGAACTGCTTCATCGAGTCAGGCCACGACAAGGGTCTTCTGATCGACTTCAACTACGACACCGAGCCGCTCCCTGGCAAGTACCCACTCCCAGGTATCGGTCCATTCACGCTGTTGAAGGAAACCGAAATGAACCACTGGGGCAAGATGATGTTCAAGTGGATCTACTGGAACATGCTCATCAAGGGCAAGGAACTGCCACTTCCTCACGAGATGCTGATGGCAGGCAAGATCAGCGACGGTGAAGCATGACGATCGAATCGACTGACCGGACCATCGAGCTCGAGCAGAAGCTCGATCTGATGTCCGAGCAGCTCGACGTGGTTGTGGCTGAATTGCGTGAGCAGCGGCTCAGGCGGGAGCAGTGGCAGGAGCTTGTATCCGACCTCGGCCCGATCGCAAGCGAAGCCATGGGGATGGCGAACCGTGAACTCGAAGCGATGCAGGAATGGGTCGAGCCAGCCGACATGATGCGTCTCTTGCGCAGGATCCTGCGTAATACGAACAACATCGAAGAGGGCATGGCCCAGTACGAGAGCATGATGGAACTCATGTCTGACCTTGCACCGCTTGCGAGCGGTGCCTTCATGAAGCTCCTCACAACGCTCGAGGACTACGAGAATCGTGGCTACTTCGAGTTCGTCGGTGCAGGCCTCGGTGTTGTCGATCGTGTCGTGACGGGGTATTCGAAAGAGGATGTCGAGGCACTCGGCGACAACGTCGTCAACATGCTCGACATCATCAAGGACCTCACACAGCCAGAAATGCTCGCAATGGCTGAGCGCGTGCTCGACATCGTTCAAAAGCAGGCTGATGCAACAGCGGCAGATGATCAGGCTGCGCCAGGTCTCTTCGCCCTCATGGGCAAGGTCCGTGACCCTGAGATCAGAAGGGGTCTCGGCAGGGCGCTCGACACATTCAAGGCCGTTACATCCGGAGAGCCGGATGGGGCCATCATGATCGAAGCTAACGTGAATACAGAATCCGACAAGAGCACAGACGACACACCTGGAGGTGCGTGATGCCAGTGACCGTGATCGCTGACAAGGAAGTACATATCGATGAAGAGGGATTCCTGACGGAGTTCGATGAGTGGGACAAGGATCTCGCCGTCGCCCTGGCCTCCAACATCGGGATCGATGAGCTGACAGAAGATCACTGGAAGGTCATCGAGTTCCTCAGGTCTGACTATCAGGAGCAGGGCGAAACGGCGACGTTGCGCCGGGTGTCCACTGTTGGTGGCATTCCCACGAAGAGCCTCTTCATGCTCTTCCCAAAGAAGCCTGCCCGCAAGATGTCCTACGTCTCAGGCCTTCAGAAGCCAGCCGGCTGTATCTAGAAAGGATCACATGACTACCGACGAAACTGTAGAGGCCATCGTCCCCGACTTTGGCGATGATGACCCGCAGCGAAAGATCGCATTTGTTTGCTCCAAGGGCTCCCTCGATATGGCGTACCCTGCGCTGGTGATGGCTTCAGGTGCTCTCGAGCAGGGCATCGAGACTCATATCTTCTTCACCTTCTGGGGCATGGACATGATCAACAAGAAGACGATGGGCAACCTTCACTTCTCGCCGGTCGGAAACCCAGCAACGCATATGCCAGCAGCCCTTGCGCCGCTTCCCGGCATGCAGGCCATGGCAACCAGGCAGATGAAGAAATCTCTCGAGGAACTCGAGATTCCGGATGTTCCATCGTTCCTCGAGCACCTGTCAGACATGGGCTGCCAACTGTGGGCATGCAAGATGTCCGTCGACATGTTCGACCTCACTGAGGACGATATGACACCGCTCCTCGACGGCGTGCTGAACGTGTCAGACTTCATGGAGATCATCGACGGCGCACAAACGATGCTGATCTAGGGGTCTAGACATCCCCACGTCTCTCGTTCACACTGTGAGAGGCACAATCGAATAGGGGTGACCAGTGGCCGCTCAGGCACGCCATGTGGACATGTGGGTCTCCGAGGGAATCATCTCTCGGGATCAGGCAGAGTCCATATGCGAGTTCGAGCGACGGGTCGCCCCTTCTCGCGTCTCGGCTACCGAAGTCCTCGCCTTCGCAGGCTCTGCGGTAGCTGCGGGCGTTGCCTTCGCCCTCACCGCAGATATCTGGCATCAACTCTCGCTGATGGAACGAACAGCCACCGGGGGCCTTGTGACCGTCTCCTTGATGACCGTCGGCATCGTGGCACGTGACGACGCATCGCCAGCGATGAAGCGTCTGGGCGACACGACACTGCTCCTGGCCATTCCAGCCATCGCTCTCACTGTTGGCCTTGGGGCGGGGGCGATCGCCGGGTCGAGAACATCGATGCTGATGGCGTCAACTGCCGCGTGGATCGTTGCGATACCTCTGTACTCATGGCGCCGGTCGAGCGCGCAACAGGTCGCGGTCTTCCTCACCACCGTGGGCTTCGGTTTGTCGCTGCTGATCCACTCTTTCGAGAACGTGCCTGGAGTCCTGTTTGGCCTACTGATCTTCATCGTCGGCACAGGATGGGTCGCTGGGACAGGCATTGGAACGATCACCCCACGACTCACCGGAGAGACAGTGGGAGCTGTGGCTGCACTCGTCGGATCGATGGTGTTCTTCCTCGGGCTCGACACCGGCGTTGTGGGTGCCCTCATCGTTGCCGTGGCTGTGTCAGCTGGCACTGTGGCCGTCGGTGCTACCTACTCAAGGATCGTTCTTACCGTCGTGGGCATAGTTGCGCTCGCGTCCTACGTCCCCTGGCTCGCATCGGAGATCCTCGGCCCATCGATCGGGGCTCCCTTCATCCTGGTTACGGCAGCGATGGTCCTGGTCCTGTGGGCAACGCGCAAGACCAAGAAGAGGTAGGACGTAGCACGAGGATCCGCTGATAGGCGGAGCCGGAATCACAGTTCACAGTTCACGGTTCACAGTTCACAGTCGGAAGATCCGCTCGTGGGTCGGAGTAACTGAGGGCCCTGGCCGATGCGGTGGTGGGTTTCTTGCGGACGACGGAGAGCGGACAGGCGTACTTGGTCCTTGGTACTCAGTACTTGGACGGAACTCGGTGCAGGTTCTTCTTCTCCCCCGGCCTTCGCGGGGGAGATGCCGAGGAACGAGGCAGAGGGGGAAAGCCGAATCGTTCCACTTACCTTGACGCGCAAAGTGAGCGGAAGGCGGACGGCTATCAGCTGCTGGCTGCGTCCTTGACGAGGGTGTCAAGTGCGAGGTAGATCATGTCCGAGAAGGTGTGTTCACGTTCGTCTGACGTTGTCTCTTCCTGGGTAACGATGTGATCTGATACCGTCAGGATCGCCAGCGCCCGCGCGCCCTCGGCAGCTGCGACCGCATACAGTCCAGCAGCCTCCATCTCGACTGCGAGGATGTTCATCGACTGCCAGATCGCAAGGGCATCAGGGTTGGGATTGTAGAAACTGTCCGAGGAATGGACGTTGCCAACGTGCACCGGGCGGTCACCGGTCGCCGCGATCGCAGCCGCTGTGCTCAGAAGCCCGAAGTCTGGTGTTGCGGGGTAGTCCCAGCCGCCGTAGCGTGCCCGGTTGGTGCTTGAGTCTGTGCCCGCACCGATGGCAAGGATCACGTCTCGCATGCCGAGATCAGTTGAGATTCCACCGCAGGAACCGACCCGGATCACGCGCTTGACGCCATAGAACCGGATGAGTTCTGTGGCATAGATCGTTGCGGATGGGATTCCCATCCCTGTGCCCATGGCGGTGACTGCCATCCCTTTGTAGGTACCCGTGAATCCAAGCATGTTGCGGACCGATGTCACCTCGCGAGCATCATCGAGGAACGTGTCTGCGATGTACTTGGCACGCAGTGGATCTCCTGGCAACAGCACCGCCTCGGCGATGTCGGACTCGGCAGCGGATATGTGTGGTGTGGCCATCATCGGCTCCTGCTCGGGTACACCCTCACTCTACGGTGACGGAGTTGCTTTGTCCTCCAACTCCAGGGGCAGGTTGAGACGAAGGCGTGTACAGGGTCACCAGACGAGCGACGACAGTCACTAGTAGAACCTGACCGATGACTGCCTCGGCGGATGATAGGAACCGACCCACATCACCAACGGCTGCAAGGTCTCCGTAGCCCACCGTCGTGACGGTCGAGAGGGAGTAGTACATGAAACTCGAAGTCGATTCGACGGTCCCGAAGAACGGCACGGCAGCGTTCACGCCGTCCACTCCCAGGAACGCGTAGTTGAAAGCAATGGCAACCAGCAGATACACCGATACCGCACCGGCAAGGGTCTCCACCGTGACGGTGCTCTGTTTCATCACCCTGCGCAACACCAGAACCGGCGAGATCGCAGCTGTGACAGTCCATAAGAACGAGGGTTTGCCTGAGCCCTGACCAAGTGTGGTGTCATCGCCGACGAACTCGTTGGCGATGAAAAACATGATGATCCCGAGAACCCCGACGATCAGCAGGAACTCGACAATTCGGCGCGGACGCTTCGCAACGCCGGACACTCGAAGCGACGCGACCAGCGTCGCAGCGACGGTCACGGTCACGATCACCCAGCCAACCTCTGACCGAATCCCCGAGGGGGTGTTGTCGAGATCGATGAGGGAGAGCACGGTGACAGACAGGATGGACAATCCGAGGACGACACCGAACCTGTCCAACCCTCGACTCTCATCATCGAACCATCTAGAACTGCGTTTCTCAGACATGCAACCTCCAAGTAGGACCGTGAGCCAACGGTAGGTTCACACCATCATGAATCCATGCCTTTCCGGTATCGATGACAGATGAAGCATCGCTCCCTCTGGTATCTGGAAGCGAGTCGGCGAACGATCTGGTATCTGGAAGCGAGTCGGCGAACGATCTGGTATCTGCAAGCGAGCCTGCGAACGATCAGCGAGGCGCCAGCCGAACCCCCTGCATCTCGCGGCGCTCGACCGTCCCGTCGGCGTGGAGGGCGAATCTACCTTCCGTCCGTTCATGCACGGGGTCGCGGCGTGACCATGGCCAACCACCGAACCCGGTCGTGCGGTAATCGTGGAACGCCTGTTGGAGTTCCTCGGGAGTGTTCATGACGAATGGGCCAAGTTGAAACACGGGCGCACCGATGGGTCTGCCCTGAAGCAAGAGGAACTCGGCGGGCTCGCCCGTGTTCTCCAGGTGCACCGGATCCTCGGGTACAAGCTGGATCCCGTGGCCGGCGTCGACTTCGTCACCATTGACCGACACTGCTGAGCCTTCGAAGAAATGGAGCATCCGGTTGACACCTTTCGGTCCGGCTGGAAGATCCCAGCGTGAACCTGGCTCCATCCGTATGAGCCAGATCGCCATGTCGCCCTTCTTGCTTGATGCCCAGGAATCCGGTGTCGCAACCGGAGCCGCATGACCATCGACCTCGCCTGCAATCACATCCACGCTCACACCGCGAACGGGCGCAACCGTGGGGATCGTTTCAGACCAGAGCATTTGAAAGTACGCGGGGACCATTTTCGACTCGGGCGGCAGGTTGAGCCATATCTGGAATAGCTCGAGGGTGTTGTTCCCGTCCGGATCGATAAGTGGGAACATCTCGGCGTGTTGGACGCCACTGCCGGTCGTGAGCCACTGGACATCACCACCGCCATAGCGTGCTGTTGCCCCGAGGGAGTCCGAGTGGTCGACATAGCCTCTCCGGACCACCGTGACCGTCTCGAACCCTCGATGGGGATGCTGTGGGAACCCGGGGACGACGTCACCGTGGTACATGCTCCACCCGTCGAGTCCAGAGAAGTCAGATCCGATCCGGCGTCCCTCGAGAGGGCCCCCGGGGCCCTGAGCATCTGTTCCTGCAGGGTATTCGTCCAGATGATGCATCGTCATGATGAATGGGTCGAGCCCATGCCATTGGAAGCCCAACTCGACGATGTCAAGAATCGCTGAGTCTGTCATTGCAACTTCCGTTCTCCGTTTTCCGTTTTCCGTCTTCCGTCATCTCGCCACTGATCTCTACAGATCAGGAGCGGAGTATTCGATCTGGCAGAAGCCGTGGTTGCAGTAGCCGTTCGGATTCTTCGCCAGATATTGCTGGTGGTACTCCTCTGCGTAGAAGAACGGTCCAGCCTCGACTATCTCTGTCGCAACCCCCCTGTATCCAGCTGATCGAAGATCACGGTCGTACGCATCACGGGACGCGATGACCACATCTCGTTGGGCTTCGTCTGTCCAGTACACGGCTGACCGGTACTGCGTTCCAACGTCGTTTCCCTGGCGATCCTGTTGGGTCGGATCGTGTTCTTCCCAGAAGCTCTTCAGGATCGAGTCAAGAGATATTACCTCAGGGTCGTACACCACGAGCGCTACCTCGGCATGGCCGGTACGACCGGAGCACACCTGCTCGTATGTCGGGTCCTCGGTAACCCCGCCCTGATAACCAACTGCCGTCGTGAACACACCCGGCAGCTGCCAAAAGACCCTCTCGGCGCCCCAGAAGCATCCCATCCCAAACGCGACAACCTGCATCCCATCAGGGAAAGGTGGGCTCATGTCTGAACCATTGACGAAGTGGACACCGCTGATCCTCTCAGCGTCCGCTCGCCCAGGCAGGGTGGCATCCCCATTGGTCGCATTTGCAGTCTTCCATTTGAACATACGACTACAACGTACCAGCCACGAAAACTGTTCCTGACGGGTAGCCGCTTTCCGCTTTCCGCGGAGAGTCCTACAGAGCTCCGAGTTCTGCCAGACCACGGTTAACGCCTCATGTCCGACTTCGCGCCACAAGTACCAAGTACCAAGGACCTCTTCGTACCAAGAGGATCAGCGGATAGGGAGTGCCGGGCGGCCAGTTCACAGTTCACGGTTGACAGTCCACAGTCAGAAGATCCGCTCGTGAGTGCGGGTGTTTGAAGGTTTTGACCGATGTAGTGGCGGGTTTCTTGCGGACAGCGGACGGCGGAGAGCGGACAGCGGAGGGCACCCTGGCCCCTATCCGCGGATCCTCCAAGTACCAAGTACCAAGTACCAAGTACCTCTTCGTACCAAGTACCAAGTACCAAGTACTCTTGTGTTCATGCGCTCCCTCCTCCAGAAGTTCAAAACCGAGATTGGCGCACGCGGTACGGCAGGCTTCCTTCTCGCCTCGATGATCCTCGGCATCCTCGTCGGCATGGCCACATCTGCGCTCGCGGTCCTGATCAGGCTCGTTTCAGAAGGATCCATCAACTTTGCGATCTGGACCGGTTGGGGCAAGTGGGCGGTTCTCGTACTCGTGCCAACGGGTCTCTTCATCTCGTGGCTACTCAATAGGAACTTCGGCCCAGGAATCTCTGGAGGGGGCGTTGCGGCAACAATGGTCGGCCTTTCGCTCCACGGTGGGTACCTCCCAACGAAACAGTTCGTCCCCAAGATCGTCGCAACCGCGGTCACGCTCGGCATGGGTGGGTCCGGTGGCCGTGAGGGGCCCGTTGCCTACATCGGTGGCATCATTGGGTCCAAGCTCGCCCGGGTGACCGGATTCGACCATGATCACATCCGGAGCCTGGTGGCTGCTGGCGCAGGTGCTGCCATCGGCGCTTCATTCAATGCCCCGATCGCAGGGATGCTTTTTGCGATGGAAGTCATCCTGGGATCCTTTGCGATCCGGCACCTCAATTCCGTCGTCATAGCATCGGTTGGTGCGGCGGTCACGACCAACATCCTCATCGGTCAAGAGCTCATCTTGACATCCCCTCCCCACGATCTCGGCAGCCCCACCGAGCTGTTCTGGTACGCCCTTCTTGCGATTCTGGCCGTCGCGACCGGTATCTTGTTCCTCAAGACCGAGAACTTTGCAGCCAAGCATCACCTGCCCGAACGGATACCAGGCTGGGCCAGGCCACTTATCTACGGCCTCTCCGTCGCGCTGATCGGTGTTGTTTGGCCGCAATCGCTCGGGACGGGCCTCAACTTCCTCGATAGCCTGCTCCGCATTTCGGATGCTGGTACCTATGTGTGGTGGACGCTCGCGCTGATCGGCCTCGCGAAGATCGTTACCTCGGTGTTGACCAGAGAAGGCGGCGGCTCGGCGGGCGAGTTCATGGTGAGCCTCGTCGTCGGCGGCTCGTTCGGGGCGGCTTTTGCCATCTTCGCTGAGACATACCTCGGCATGGAATCCCTGTCAGTCGGGGCGTTCGCCGTTGTTGGAATGGCAGCAACACTTGCCACCACGGCGCGAGCTCCCTTGACGGCTGTGATCCTCGTGTTCGAGTTGACGGGTAACTACGGATTGGTGTTGCCCCTCATGCTTGCCGCCGCTCTTGCCACCTTCCTGGGAGATCGTTTCAGCCCTGACTCGGCATACATGGCAGAGCTGAAGCGACAAGGCATCCGCCTCCCGAAGTCCGAAGACATCGACCTCCTCGACACCATCGACGTCAGCGAGGTCATGCACAAGCTCGATGGCGTGCTCCATCCCTGGCAAACACTCGCAGAAGCCGCGGAGTTCTTCGATATGACAACACACCACGGTGCAGTTGTGGTCAATGATCAGGATCAACTCGTCGGGGTACTCAGCCTCACAGACATTGTGAACGCAGGTGGGCCAAGCATGAATGTCACCGTTGGCGAAGCAATGTCGAGAGATCCCATCACGATCACTCCCGACCTACCAGTATCAATGGCTCTGGCACGTATGGCCTCGATGGGTGTTGGAAGATTGCCGGTACTCAGCGACGAGGGGGATCAGAACGTGGTCGGCATGTTCAGACGAGTCTCCGTGGTGAACGCGTATGAGAAGGCCCTCTCCATGTCCAAGGGCCGCGAACTCTACAGAGAACGCAAAAGGATACGAAGCCAACCAGGTGCCGACTTCTTCGAGGCCAGCGTTGCTGAACATTCACCGATCGCCAACAAGATGATCTCCGAAGTGACCTGGCCAGCTGACATAGTTCTCGTATCGATCCGCAGGGGCACCGCGGTGCTCGTACCACACGGTGACACACAGATCAGGATCCAGGACGTGCTTACGATCTTCGGAACACCGGAGTGCGAGGCAGACATCAAGAGGCTCGCGAGTACAGAGCAATGACATGTCTGAAGTGATCGTTCCCGTGATCCTGTCCGGGGGGATGGGAACACGCCTGTGGCCAGCCTCAAGACGCACACGGCCAAAGCAACTCCTGAATCTGGTCGACGACCGGTCACTGATACGTGCAACCGTTGACAGGATCAACGCCGTATCTCCAGGAACCACGCCCATCATCGTGACGAATGCTGACCATGCGGACGCAATCGAGCGAGACCTGCACGGCTCCGGCCCGGACGATCCTGTGCTCATCCTTGAACCCGTCGGTAGAAACACGGCTCCAGCCGTCGCCGTTGCCGCACTTGAGATCATCGCTGCCAGAGGCGACAGCCTCATGATCGTTCTCCCTTCTGACCACACGATCGCGAACGAGGCGGCCTTCGCCACAGCCATCGGACACGCAGCACAGATAGCGCGCGACGGGTACCTCGTTACCTTCGGAATCACTGCATCCCGTGCTGAAACAGGGTACGGATACATCAAGGTCGGTGAGGCCATCTCCGGGGCAGCAAGGAATGTGGCGGAGTTCCGAGAGAAGCCCGACCAGGACACGGCATCCGAGTACGTTGCCTCCGGCGACTACCTGTGGAACTCGGGAATGTACCTCTTCATGGCTTCGAGATACCTTGAAGAGCTGCAGCTCCATGCTCCTGACATAGCTGCGAAGACCCGAGAAGCACATGCAGCATCAACACGCAGTGGGACAAGGATCAGTCTTGACGCTGATGCCTTCTCAGTGTGTCGCTCGGACTCAATCGACTACGCGGTGATGGAAGCGACATCATCTGCCGCTGTTGTCCCGACCAATCCGGGGTGGAACGATGTAGGTTCGTGGGCATCGTTGTGGGAAATCTCGGACAAGGACAACGATGGCAATGTCGCGATGGGGAACATCGAATTGGCAGACGTGACCGGTAGCTACATCCGGGGTGATCACAAGCTGATCGCCGTTGTTGGACTCGACGACGTCGTGATTGTCGATACACCCGATGCGCTCCTGGTCACCACCAGAAAGAGTGCCCAGGACGTGAAGACGATCGTCGATCGACTCCAAGCCGAGAACAGACCCGAACTGAGCTAGGTTCTTGACGAAAAGGCCTGGAGAAGAGAACACCGCTTCTGAAGTCGTAGGCGAACAAGCCGTAAGGACACCGGGCGGAGTTGGGTTGTTGCTATAGGAGATTCTGCCTGGTTTCTGAGATTTCCTCTTGTGGTTGTCGGTTTGTGTCATAGGCGTGCGATACGTTGTGGGTATGACTGATACAGCGTATTTCGGGTTGACAGCAGAGGATCTGCCGTTCGGCGTCGAACCACCTGACGGGATGCCACCATCGGCTGCGATCGTATCGGAATACGATCCAATCCCTTCCGATCTCGACGTTATGACGCCGGGTCCGTTCCTGGCTGGATATCTATCGTTGATCGATGTGTCGAGACTGTCTGGGTTCGACCAGATCGTTGTGCTACGAGCCCACCAACGTATGGCGTCGTACTACCAGGCAGCCACCTATCAGGACATGGCAGCCGTGAACACCACCATGGCAACTTTTGATGGGTATCCCCAGCCTGATGTTGAGGCTTCTGAGATGGCAGCCGCAGAGATACGGGTCGCTTTGAATCTGACCCGGCATGCTGCGGATGTTGAGATGAGCTTCGCTCTTGACTTGCATCGTCGTCTCCCGCGTCTCTTCGACATGCTGGCATCGGGCGTGATCGATGTGCGCCGTGCAAAGGTGATCGAACGCGGCACCATGCACCTGTCCGATGCGACAGCGTGGGCCGTGGTCGATGACATCGCAGACGATGCACCCAGGCTCACGACGGGTGAGTTGCGTGCACGCCTCAAGACGCTGTGTATCGAAACTGACCCTGACGAAGCCAAAGACCGATACGAGACTGCTGTCTCTGAACGTCGCATTGTGATCGAGCCGACCGATGCCGGCACAGCGAACCTGTACGCCTATGACCTTCCAGCAGATGAAGCTGCAGCGATCGGGAACCGACTGCACGCTGCTGCCAAGAGCCTCCATGGCACCAATGGTGAAACCCGGACCATGGACCAGCTCCGCACCGACGTGTTCCTTGACTACCTCAACGGCATCACCCGAGACACGAGCCAGCCCCGTGGGAGTGTCGATGTGACCGTCACGATGGAAACACTCACGGGTCTTGTGGATCATCCAGGGGACCTTGCCGGATTCGGTCCCGTGATCGCCGACGTTGCGCGCAAGATCGCCAGAGACACCAACAACACACTTCGTGTCATCGTCTGCGACGCAGCATCGGGCGAACCGACACACATCGTCACCCCCACACGCCAACCAAATGCTGCCCAGAAGCGGCGGGTTCAGGCACGGGGCCGCACATGTACGTTCCCGGGATGCCGTATGCCAGC
>Ga0190293_1000703_pt1 | contig 11862 bp, 8 predicted proteins | sample 48693001_MG_FD_161671 | JGI IMG/M metagenome (GOLD analysis project Ga0190293, IMG submission 161671) | Hydrothermal vent microbial mat bacterial communities from Southern Trench, Guaymas Basin, Mexico - 4869-30-0-1_MG | ecosystem: Environmental > Aquatic > Marine > Hydrothermal vents > Microbial... | reverse complement strand
CTCCTGTGGGATTGATTAATTGAACAATGAGACAATGAGACAATGAGACAATGAGTGAATGATTAGATAAAGTATTAAAGAGTGAGGGAAAGGAGTAGTGATGGTGAGATTATAATCGGCGAAATTTATGAAATCCGCGTGATCTGCGAGAAAGGAAAAAACATAAAAATAATATAAGGATATTTGATAAAATACAGATACATACAAGAAACAGATACCTCAGCTTCATACGGATTGGCAGCCGATGAATATTTGATGAATTACCATAAAAATGATACTGAGTTTCCCGCAACCCTTAGATTATACAATTATAAGGATTATGCTGTTTTAGCTGGTAGATTTCAGGATATCAATGCCGAAATAGATTTAGAGGCATGTAAACAAAACGGTTTTCAATATGGGCGGCGTTTAACCGGCGGAGGAGCTATTTTAATGGGCTCGGAACAGTTGGGGATTTGTTTTGCAACTTCATCAAAAAATTTTAAATGGGATAATATAAGAGAATTGTATCATAAATTTTCAATACCGGTGATTAATACCTTGGCCAAACTGGGGATTGATGCCAAATTCAGATCTAAAAATGATTTAGAGGTGAATGGAAAAAAGATCGCAGGATTGGGAGTTCATGTAGATGCAGATGGGGCGATTCAATTTCATACCAGTTTATTGTTAGGTCTGGATATTAATAAAATGCTGGAAGTATTAAAAATACCAATTCAAAAATATTCAGACAAAAGAAAGATATCATCTGTTGAACAGAGAATCACAACAATTTCACGAGAATTAGGTAAAAACATTTCAAAGGAGGAAGTAATAGGAATTGTAAAACTGTGCTTTTCTGAGGCATTTGATATAGATTTTGTTGCTAAGGAATTTTCTTTGGAAGAAAAACAAAATATCAACAAACTTGAACAAAACCGGTATTTAACAGAAGAATGGATCTATCAAAGATCCCCCCAATCAGATATGACAGGTATGAGTTTAAAGAAAACACCTGCGGGTCTTCTCAGAACTTATATTGGCCTTAAAGGCGAAACCATAAAAAGTGTACTTATAACCGGAGATTTTTTTGAGCAGGCAAGTATCTTTAGCCGAATTGAGTCTGAATTGAAATGGTCGTCCATGGATAAAGAAAATATTCGAGCAGTTGTCAAAAAGGTTTTCCAATGGCAGGAATTTGATTCCCTAAAATTCGGACTTACGGTTGAAATGATAGTAGAGTCAATTTGGCTGGCAGCTCAAAGAGCTATGGCAGCCGAAAGATATACCTATAAGGGCTCTTGTTATTATCCTAAAAAAGAAACTAAAGAAAAATCAATAATAAAAAATTAAAACGAACTTAAACTCCTATGATAACAAACGAGAATGTTTCTTCAGAGATCGATATAAAGAAAGTTAGCCCGGATTATGTAAGAATAAGTGCTGCCAGTGCCATGGCTTTACGGATGCGCTCGGGTAGGTTTTCGAGAGATTTTGATTTTGGAGGAATAAATATTTTACTTAACTATGAGAATGGATGCCTGGCTGATTGCGGGTACTGTGGATTGGCAAGAACACGACCAGGTGCATATGAAGATAAATCGTTTATTAGAGTGGAATGGCCCTTGGTGGGAATGGATGAATTGGTAGATAGAATGGCGGAACATAGTTCTACCATGACCAGACTTTGCATTTCACAGGTAACTCATGGCAGATCACATGCCGACACAATTGAAATAACAAAAAAGATCGTGGCAAAAGTAGATACGCCATTGTCTGTTTTATGTGCACCTCCGGTTTTAAACCGGGAAAGACTGCAGGAATACAAAGATCTTGGTGTAGATATGATCGGAGTTGGATTAGATGGGGTAAGTGAAAAGGTATTCAAACAACATCGTACGGATGTACCCAACGGCTCACTTAGTTGGGATAATTACTGGAAAATCATTAATGTTTCAAGAGAGATATTTGGTCCGTGGAAAGTAAATATCCATACGGTCGTTGGATTAGGTGAGAGTGATAAGGATATGATAGATCTGTTTTTTCACCTTTTTAAAAATCAAATACTTCCCTATTTATTTTCATTCAATCCCGAACCTGATTCACGAATGGGAGATTGGGAAAAAGCAGATATTAAGCGTTGGAGACGCATTCAATTAATCAAGCATTTAATAGAAAAATATGACTTGAAATCCGAAGCCCTAGAATATGATAAAGAAGGTAATTTGATAAAAATGAAAGTAGGAGATGACCAAATATCTGAAGCCATCTCTCATTTAGATAAAGGGATTCCGTTTATGACAGATGGTTGTCCCGGACCGGATGGAGAGGATGGATGCACAAGGCCTTATGGCAGTTACAAACCAAGTGAACAATACCGGGATTTTCCTTTTAGACCGGCATCTGATGATATTGTTCAAATAAGAAAAGAGCTGGCAATTGATGAAATAATGAACTGATAATTTTAATAACCATAAAAATTTAATTATGAATATTATAGTACCTATAAAACAAGTACCCGATCTGGTCGAAGAACTGGAAATAAATTCTTCGGGTACAGATTTGGACCGTGAATGGCTAAAAATGAAATTAAGTGAATTTGACGATCATGCATTAGAAGAAGCCCTTTTGATAAAAGATGATCAAGGAGCTACAGTCACAGCTATTGCGTTAGCGAGTGACGATATTGATAAGGCTTTATTTGCTGCTGCGGCAAAAGGAGCAGATAGACTCATTAAAATAACAGGAGTAGAAGGCAGTAGTACCCACGAGGCTGCAAAGGCAATGGCTAATGCAATTCAAAATATAGATTATGATATAATCATGACCGGTGTACAAGCAGTAGATGATCGAGATGGCCAGCTGGCCGTTTTATTGGCACACTATCTTAGTGTACCTCATGTAAGTGTGGTTACTGGAGTTGAATTATCTGGAAACAAACTTGTTGTACATAAAGAATATGGAGGCGGTATGGTAGCTGAATTTGAAGGTACAACACCAATTGTTCTAGGAATACAGGCTGCTAAAGAAACACCACGTTATGTACCGGTAGCTAAAGTTAGAAGAGCCATGAGAAGCTCTTCGATCGAGGAAGTATCGTCTGGAGATCTTGGAGTTGATTCAGGTTCGACTGTGTCTAAAATGTACAAACCCGAATCTGGAGGAGGAGCTGAAATGATAGATGGTTCGGCAGAGGATCAGGCGAGTAAATTAATGGAAATTCTAACACAAAAAGGAGTAAAATGAGCAATCAAATATTAGTAGTAATAGAACATTTAAAAGGAAATATTGAAGATATTTCTTTTGAAATGCTTGGAAAAGCAAAAGAAATATCAAGTAATACAGGTGGAGAATTGGTAGCATTACTCATGGGAAATGGAGTAGATGGAATGGCTGGTCAATTGGGTATTTCTGATAAGGTTATCTATGTAGATGATGAGAATTTAGCTGAATTCAATCCACAGGCATATTGTAAAACTGTTGCAAGTGTGGTTGCTGACATGCAACCAAAATTGGTTATGATAGGTAATACTTCTATGGGTATGGATATAGCAGGAGGAGTTTCTGTTGATCAGAACATGCCATTTATTGCTTATGTTTCAGGAATTTCAGGAGATGGAAACACCATAACAAGCTCTTTGTATGGTGGTAAAATGAATGTTGATTCAGCTCACACCGGAGATGGATGCGTTGTTTCTGTAATCTCTGGATCATTTCCTGCCGATGCCGGAAGAATGGATGGAAGCCCGAGTGTAGAAAATGCAACTGCACCAGATCTAAGTAATCTTTCTCTGCAGTTCAAACAATTGATCGAACCTGAGAGTGGTGATGTTGATATAACAACTCAAGAAATTTTAGTTAGTGTTGGAAGAGGTATTCAAAGTGATGATAATTTACCAATGGTAGAAGAACTGGCAAGTAAATTGGGAGGGGCAGTTTCATGTTCCCGCCCAATCGTAGATAGTAAATGGTTAGCTAAAACACGACAGGTTGGAAAATCAGGTCTTAAGGTTAAGCCTAAGTTATATTTGACCTTAGGAATAAGCGGTGCTCCTGAACACATAGAAGGAATGAAAGATGCTGATCTTATCGTTGCAGTTAATACAGATCCGAATGCGCCAATATTTGATTATGCACATTATGGAATAGTGCAGGATATATTTGATTTTATTCCTGCTTTAAATGATAAATTATAATTTTTAATTGTAATCGATTATATTTTAATCGGTTACGATTTAATCAACTAACCAAACCGATTAATTATGGAAACCAGAGAGATATTCCGAAATTTTCCGTTTTTCCTGGAAATTACTTTTTATTTAGTTGCCTTTGCATCAATTGCAGTTTTTATATATGGATTTTATCGTAGATACAAAAAGTATCGACAAGGTAGAGACGCCGAACGGTTTAATCATTTGCTGGCTCGATTCAGTAAAGCGGCAGCTATCATGGCTAAAAATTCTACTATCTTTAAACGTGACAAATATGCCGGTTTTGCACATTTGTTGATTTTTTGGGGTTTTATAGCCCTATTAATAGGTACTGCTATAGTTGCTTTAGACCATGATCTACTCAGGTTTATGGATATTCATATACTAAAAGGGAATTTCTATCTTGTTTTTTCTTTAGTATTGGATGTATTTGGTGTACTTTTTATAGTAGGCCTGATCATGATGATGTTAAGACGAAGCTCAAATCCGCCCCAATTAGATTATTCAAGAGCAGATAAATCAACAAGTATTGACAGAAAAGGCTATTCCACTGATGACAAAATATTTATGTGGCTGCTTTTATTAATTGCTATAAGTGGTTTTGTAATTGAAGGTGCAAGAATTGCTGCAGACAGGCCGACCTGGGAATTATGGTCTCCTGTTGGATTGGGTATTGCCAATTTAATTGATATGGTAGGTTTGCAGAATTCTACAAATACTATTCATATTTATATCTGGTGGTTTCATGCGGTAATGGTTATGTTCTTTATTGCTTATATTCCTTTTACAAAAGGTATGCACATGCTTATAGATTATGCGAACCTGATGTTTAAAGATGATATGGCTGCCATTAAACTTCCCGGAGTTTCAGAGGAACGCCAAAAAGTGAGTATGGGTTATCAGAAAATTGAAGATTTTACCTGGAAAGAATTGCTTGATTTTGATGCTTGTACAAAATGCGGACGTTGTCATGTTGCTTGTCCGGCACAAATTGCGGGCACACCCCTGTCACCAAGAGATCTAATTCTTGATATGCGAACCTTTGTAAATAATTCAAGTGGAGGTGTTACAGAGTGGTTTGAACAAACAATTGAAGGAGGTAAAGAACAAAAAGTAATAGCAGGGGGAGTAATTAGCAAAGAAACATTGTGGTCGTGTACAACTTGTATGGCTTGTGTAGAGGCATGTCCGGTTGGTATTGAACACCTCACGAGTATTGTAAACCTCAGAAGAACCTTGGTAGACGATGGTGATATGGAGGATATGTTGATGGATACATTGGCGAATATCGGTGATTATGGAAACTCTTTTGGTCAATCAGAGCGTATGCGAGCAAAATGGACAAAGGATCTTGATTTTAAAATAAAAGATGTTCGAAAAGAAGAAGCAGAATTTCTTTGGTTTGTGGGTGATTATGCATCTTATGATCCAAGAATTCAGAGCTTATCAAGAAAAGTAGCAACCATATTCAATAGAATGGGTCTTGACTATGGAATTTTGTATGATGGAGAAAAAAATGCCGGAAACGATGTGAGAAGAGTTGGTGAAGAAGGACTTTATGAAATGTTAGCTGAAGATAACATAGCAACCTTTGAAGATGCAAAATTCAAGGAGATTTTTACCACTGATCCACATAGTTACAATACCATTAAAAATGAATACCCTGAATTTGGTGGTAACTATTCTATTTATCATTATACCGGATTATTGTTGAAACTGTATCAGGAAGGAAAATTAAAATTCAATAAAAAGCTCGATTACAAGATAACCTATCACGATCCTTGTTATTTGGGAAGATATAATGGAGAGGTAGATGCTCCAAGGCAATTAATGGAAGCTATGGGAGTGACTTTGGTTGATATGCCAAGGTGTAAAGAAAATTCATTTTGCTGTGGTGCTGGAGGAGGACGAATTTGGATGGATGATTCAAAAATGGAAAAAAGACCTAGCGAAATAAGAATAGAAGAAGCCTTGAACATTGGCAAAGGTGTCGATCATTTTATTGTTACTTGCCCTAAAGATTATGCCATGTTCACTGATGCTGTCAAAACAAGTGGAAATGAAGGTAAGATGCATGTAAAAGACATTATTGAATTAGTGGAGGAAGCAATGGGTTGATGAAGATTGATTTTCTATTATTTCAATCAATAGAAGAAAGGAATTGGAAATAAAAATAAAGAGGTTAATGTTTTGTTAACCTCTTTTATATTTTTAAGAATTAGTGTAACAAAAAGTACCTTTACGGCGTCTTTTAATAGAAGTTTATATTCTAATTATCCTTTAAATTTTATAAATGTTTGATATTGATCGCTGGCAGGAGATTTTTGAAACTATTCATAAGAATAAGTTGCGTACTTTTCTTACAGGAGTTTCTGTAGCTTCAGGTATTTTTATCCTTGTAATTTTATTGGGTTTTGGCAGAGGAATGGAGAACGGTATTCGCAAAGAATTTGAAGCCGATGCATCTAATCGCATTTGGATTTGGACACAGGTAACTACCAAAGAACATAAAGGATTGAATCCAGGGAGACGTATTCAAATGCGTAATTCTAATTTGAATTTTATAAATAGTGCTTTTGATGATAAATTAGAGTACAGGTCAGGATTATTCAGAGTACGTGGTGGAACAATTAATTATGGTCAAGAAAGCGGCTCCTATTCAATTCAAGGTGTTAATCCTGATTATCAGTATATTGAAAATCAAAAAATGCTTTTAGGACGTTATTTGAATTATTCAGACTTAGAATCTAAAAATAAAGTTACAGTTATAAGCCAAAAAATACAACGCGAATTACTTAAAGATGTAGAAGACCCATTGAATGAATATCTTCAGTTATCGGGTATTAACTTTAAGATAGTTGGCGTTTACTCTGATGAAGGTGGTGAGCGAGAAGAAAATCGTGTTTTTGTACCTATTACTACTGCGCAAGCGGTTTTTAATGGCGCAGATAAAATTGGTAATATGGGTTTTACCCTAAAACCGGAAGAAAGCTTTGAAAAGGCTTACGAGGCATCTCAAATTTTTACTGCAGAAATCAAGCAATACTTACAACAAAAGCATTTTGTAGCACCTGATGATCAAAGTGCTATAAACGTGCATAATATGCTTGATGAAGCAAAACGGTTCTATACCTTAACCGATAATATTGCATTTTTCTTCTGGTTTGTTGGTATCTGTACGATTATTGCCGGAGTTGTTGGGGTGAGTAATATTATGTTGATCATTGTAAAGGATAGAACACGTGAAATCGGAATTAGAAAAGCATTAGGAGCACAGCCATGGTCAATAATTGGTATGATCTTACAGGAATCAATTTTTGTAACATCTGTTGCAGGATTTGCGGGACTGATCTTTAGTATGGCCTTGCTAGAAATTGTAGGCCCGAATGTTGAAGTAGATTATATATTAAACCCATCGGTTAATTTCTCTATTGCTCTTACAATGGTAATCTTACTCATAGTTGCCGGTGCTCTTGCCGGATTTTTTCCAGCTTGGCGAGCAGCTCATGTACAACCTATTGAAGCCTTAAGGGATGAATAATAAAACGAATTATGTTTAGTAGAGACGGTTGGAACGAAATATTAGAAGTTTTATCTAGCAATTGGCTAAGAACCATATTGACGGCTTTTGGTGTTTTTTGGGGCATCTTTATATTGATACTCTTGCTGGCTGCAGGAAAAGGTCTCGAAAATGGAATAAAACAGGATTTTGGTGATATAGCAACGAATACAATGTTCATGTGGACACGTACTGTAACCAAATCATACCAGGGAATGGCAAAAGGCAGACGTTTTAACTACCGTTTAAGTGATGTCGAGGATATTAAGGAAAATGTAGATAATTTAAGATATGTTTCTCCCAGAAATCGATTAGGTGGATTTAATGGAGCTAACAATGTTGTGAAGGGTTTGAAAACAGGTGCTTTTAATGTTTATGGCGATTATCCAGAAATAATTAATCAGGAGCCAATGGATATAACTTCAGGCAGGTTCTTAAACTACGGCGATATAAATGAAAAAAGGAAAGTAGCTATTATTGGAGAGGGAGTGAAAACTACTTTATATGATAAGGGAGAAGCCGTAATTGGATCTTATATTAAGATTCAGGGCGTAAATTTTATGGTGATCGGAACCTATAAGAAAAAATCATCAGGAGGCGATAGCGAAGAAGAAGAAAAACAAATTTATATACCTTTTACATCTTTTTCTCAGGCATTCAACAGGGGAGACAGAGTTGGATGGATGGCAATAACCGCCATGGATGGAACTCCGATAACTTCGATAAAGCAACAAATTTTTGATATCGTAAAAAAGAATCATAAAATTCATCCAGATGATGCCAGAGCGGTTGGACATTTTGATCTTTTCGAACAATATAACAGAGTTGAAAGCTTGTTTATGGCCTTAAAAGTAATCGCTTACTTTGTTGGAATACTGGTATTATTATCAGGAGTTATAGGTGTTAGCAATATTATGCTAATTGTGGTTAAAGAGCGTACCAAAGAAATTGGTATTAGAAGAGCCTTAGGAGCATCTCCCGGAAAAGTAAGGGGGCAGATCTTAACAGAGTCAGTTTTCTTAACGATCATTTCGGGTATGGTTGGAATCATTTTAGGTGCGCTGTTAATATTTGGTCTTAATTATGCACTTGATATGACAGATCCTATAGATATGTTTGCCAATCCAAGTGTTAATATTGGAGTAGTAACAATTGCTCTGATGATTTTAATAGTATCCGGATTATTTGCCGGATTAATTCCGGCCCAAACCGCCATAAAATTAAGACCGGTGGAAGCCTTGAGATCAGAATAAAATTAATTAAAATATATATCAATGAAAAAGTCAATAACTATTTTTACTTTAATCTTTATAGTAGTAGCATTTTCAGGAGCTATGTACTATTTGTACGCTAAAAATGCGGAAGACCCTGTTGTATACAATACAGAAAAGCCGTCTAAACAAACAATTATTAATAAAACTGTTGCCACAGGAAGTATAATTCCTTTAGAAGAAGTTCTTATCAAACCTAATATTTCTGGAGTTATAGAAGAGATCTATGTGGAAGGAGGAGATCTTGTTAAGGCCAATGACCTGATCGCAAAAATTAAGGTTATTCCAAATTTATCAGCCTTGAACAATGCAAAAAATGCTATAGATAGGGCAAAGATCTCTTTGGATGATGAAAAACGAAAATACAACCGTCAAAAATCATTGTACGACAAAGGTGTAATCTCTAAGCAAGATCTGGAAAAAGTGGAAGTTACTTACCAACAAGCCGTTCAATCTTATAATGCGGCAAAACAGAATTATGATATTGTAAAGACAGGTTCAACAAAGGGTTTGGGAAAATCTGCCAATACATTGATTCGATCAACTGTTTCTGGTATGGTTTTGGAGATGCCTGTCGAGGTTGGAAATCAAGTTATTGAAAGCAATAATTTTAATGAAGGTACGACAATAGCAGCAGTGGCTGATGTTAATAGAATGATCTTTGAAGGGAAAGTAGATGAATCAGAAGTTGGAAAAATTAAGGAAGGATATCCTCTGGAAATTACGGTAGGAGCAATTGAAAATTCTACTTTTGATGCAGTACTCGATTATATTGCTCCAAAAGGATTGTTAGAGAACGGGGCGATTCAGTTTGAAATAAAAGGAACACTAAAAAAACAAGACAGTACATTTATACGAGCCGGTTTAAGCGCAAATGCTTCGATTATTTTGGCTAAGGTTGATAGCGTGTTATCAATTAAAGAGGCCTTGGTTCAGTATGATCCTAAGACAAAAGACCCATTTGTTGAAGTGAAAACCGGCGATAAGGAATTTGAAAGAAGAGAGATTACCTTGGGTGTAAGTGATGGGATATATGTTGAAGTGAAAGAAGGTTTGTCATTCGATGATGAGATCAAAGTTTGGAATAAGATCAAAAAAATGGCAATGAGTAAATAGATATAATAGAAACTGGAAACGCTAGTCGTCGTTTCCAGTTGAAATTAAACAATTTAATTAATTTATGATTTTAGTTACCACTTAGTTTTGCATTGTATTGCCCTCCATCCCAGCTGTTGGTAAAAGTATCAGTCACTCATCTAAATAAGAGAATTTAATACCAAATCACAAGTGACTCAGGATGAGGTGAGTGAATAATATTCCGAAGGCTTAGAGATAAAATATCCAATTCCAGAATTGTCAGACATAATTTTTGCGTTATTTTTCTATTAACGTTCGTCTAAACATCCATTTTTTAGATTGTTAAAAGAGATTACATTTACATTGAGAATAGTCTGAGGTATTTTGATTTTCTTTTAAACTTGATGATCGTCGAGTTGATTTCAATACAGAGATAAAAACTGATATTTATCATATTTTTTTATAGCTATTGTATCAAAACATCCTATTTTTGTCAATCATTTCTATAAAATAGATAGATAATAATAAAATGGACAGATTTTCCTTTTTGAATACGGTGCACACCGAATTTATTGCGGATCTATATGATCAGTATCAGAAAGATCCGGATAGTGTTGAACCCAGTTGGAAGAGTTTTTTTCAAGGCTATGATCTGGCAAATGCAGATTATTCTCTTGCTGGTGAAGAAGATGCAAATGTTGAGATCCCTCAACAGGTTTATAAAGAATTTAAAGTTATTGAGTTGATTAACGGTTATAGAACCAGGGGGCATTTGTTTACTAAAACGAATCCGGTTCGTACCAGAAGAACCTATTCACCATCTCTTGCAATTGATAATTTCGGATTATCTCATGAAGATTTGAATGAGGTTTTTAATGCGGGAAAAATACTAGGTTTACAACCAACTACTTTAAAAGTAATTATAGATCATCTCGAAAGAATTTATTGCAGTTCGATAGGTGTTGAATATATGTATATTCGCAAGCCTGAGGAGATACAGTGGTGGCAGAATAAGTTAAATGAAAATGACAATCAACCAAATTATAATCCAGACACCAAAAAATATATATTATCTAAATTAAATCAGGCAGTAACATTTGAGCATTTTTTACAAACCAAATATGTAGGTCAAAAACGATTCTCATTAGAAGGTGGAGAAACTTTGGTTCCTGCTCTTGGAGCTATTATAAGAATCGGAGCAGAAGAATATGATACAGATGAATTTGTTTTAGGAATGGCCCACCGGGGCAGATTAAATACCCTTGTTAACATTTTTAGAAAGCCAATTCGCGAGTTGTTTAACGAATTTGAAGGAAAAGATTATGATGAAGATGATTTCGATGGCGATGTAAAATACCATTTGGGTTTTACAGTAAATAAAACCTTAAAGAGCAACAAGCAGATCACTATGAATTTAGTTCCAAACCCTTCTCATTTAGAAACGGTTGGTCCGGTTACTGAAGGGATTGTTAGAGCAAAAATTGAAGATAAATACAAAGGAGATACCTCTAAGGTTCTTCCGATAGTTGTTCATGGAGATGCCGCTATTGCAGGCCAGGGAGTTGTTTTTGAAGTAATTCAGATGAGTAAGTTAAATGGGTATTCAACTGGTGGTACAATTCATATAGTAGTTAATAATCAAATTGGTTTTACAACTAATTATTTAGATGCCCGCTCAAGTACCTATTGTACAGATGTCGCAAAGGTAACACTCTCTCCTGTTTTACATGTTAATGCAGATGATGTAGAAGCAGTTACACACGCT
>Ga0190293_1000702_pt1 | contig 11877 bp, 10 predicted proteins | sample 48693001_MG_FD_161671 | JGI IMG/M metagenome (GOLD analysis project Ga0190293, IMG submission 161671) | Hydrothermal vent microbial mat bacterial communities from Southern Trench, Guaymas Basin, Mexico - 4869-30-0-1_MG | ecosystem: Environmental > Aquatic > Marine > Hydrothermal vents >... | reverse complement strand
GGAGACCCGTGGGTTGGTCCTCCCACGGCGGCGAAGATCTCGTCGAAGCGTCTCCGGGTTTCACCATGTCTGGAGGGCGCATGAGCGTGCAGTACCGACTCGCCACGCACGGCGACTATGACCACGGGGCCATCGTGCGCATCGGTCGTGCGATTCAGCCTGATGACCCTTCGCATCTCGAGATTCTCAAGGTCTCGTTCTCCGACTTCGAAGCGCGGAGCTTGGGACGGCAACTGCTTGCCGACGGCTTCCTCGTCGCTATGGACGGAGAGGACCTGATCGGACTCACCGAGCCGCAACCCATCGACGACGATCCCACAGCGATTGAACAGGACATGACCGGCGTTCGTGCCGACCACCGAGGTAGCGGCATTGCGATGGCGCTCAAGGTGGCGTCGGCAACCTGGGCCAAGAACCAGGGATTCGCATCGATCCGTACCTACAACGCTCAATCGAACGCATCGATGCTTGCCGTCAACGACCGGCTCGGCTTCAAGCGAGATCAGGCGCAGATCGAGTATCTCAAGGACCTGTAGGGTCGGCGCTATGGATTGGACGACCTACCCCGAGCTTCCGACAGCCGGCGCCGAAAAGGGCGCACGATGAGTACGCCGTTCATCGGGTCCGAGATCGGGCAGCTCCGCACCGTGATGGTGCACCGCCCGGGGATCGAGATCGCTCGCATCACACCGGAGAACAAGGAGGCGTTGCTCTTCGACGATCTCCTGTGGCTCGAACGGGCGCAAGAAGAGCACGACATCTTCGCCGAGATGCTGCGGTCGCGTGGGGCTGAGGTTCTCCTCTTCGAGGATCTTCTGAGCGACGTGCTCGAGGACGAGGCCGTGCGCGGCTCGCTCATCGACTCGGTCCTCAATCCGGCGCGAGTCGGCCCCCGGGTCGCCGACACGATGCGGATGGCGCTGCGAGAGCGTCCAGTGGAAGAGGTCCGCGACATCCTGATCGGGGGACTCCTCGAATCAGAGCTCGAGGAATGGGGGGTCGACCACCTCTTCGCCGACCTCGTCGCCGACCGGTTCCACTACGTCCTGCGTCCGTTGCCGAACCTGCTGTTCATGAGGGACAACGCCGCATGGATCGGGAACGGTCTGGTCAAGAGCGTCCTCTCAACGCCGGCGCGCCAGGCCGAATCCACGCTCGTGCGAGCCGTCTACGACCACCACCCGCTGTTCTCACAACTCGAAGCACCGGTGTGGTTCGGCGACGGGCCGGATGAGCGGTTCCCCGCGAGCATCGAAGGCGGAGACGTACTCGTGCTCTCAGAGACGACGGTCATGATCGGCCTCGGAGAACGAACCGCGCCTGCGGCCGTCGAGATCCTGGCCGCGAATCTCTTCGAACGCTCAGCCGTGGAGCGGGTCATCGTCGTGCATCTCCGAAAGGAGCGCGCAGTCATGCACCTCGACACCGTGTTCACGATGGTCGACGAGAACAAGTTCAACGTCTTCCCCGGAATTCTCGACGGCGTCGACGTCCACGTCATCCGACCGGGGGCGACGCGCCCGTTGGAGATCGAGACGTGCGACAACCTGGAATCCGCGCTCCGTGTTGCTCTCGATCACGATGACCTCGAGTTCATTCCTACCGGCGGTGATGCCATTGGGCGACTCCGTGAACAGTGGGACGACGGAAACAACACGTTCGCTGTTGCTCCCGGCGTCGTGATCGCCTACCGGCGCAACCAGGAGACGAACAGACGTCTCCGGGACCACGGCATCGAAGTTCTCGAACTCGATGCTTCCGAACTCGGCCGGGGCAGAGGCGGTAGCCGATGCATGACCCAGCCGATTCTCAGAGGAGCCTTGTCATGAGCGATCTCGTCACCGTCGCCGTCTACCCGACCAGGTCCGATGCCGAGATCGTCAGGGCGCGACTTATCTCCGACGGGATCGAGGCGATCGTGATCGCCGACAACGAGGGCGGGCTGAATCCTGGCTTCTACTCGAGCTATGGCGTTCGCGTCGTTGTGACCGCACCAAACCTGGCAGAAGCACGCGAGTCCGTCGGTGTTGAGATCATCGAGATACCCGATGAAGCGATGCACCTGATGGTGGCGCACGCCAGGGCATGGGCGCCGAACGAGTCGTGCGGGCTTGTCGCCGGTGTCGGTGATGTCGTGACGAAGGTCTACCAATTGGTCAACGCCGACCCCGGTCCAGACCGGTTCACGCTCGACCCCGAGGAACAGTTCACGGCACTCCAGGATGCCGAGGCCAACGGATGGGAGATCCTCGGAACATTCCACTCACACCCGGCCGCTCCGCCAATACCGTCGCGATCAGACGTCGACGGTGGCGGGGATCCCGCGTGGGTGAATCTCATCGTCGGCGTCGAAGATGACCGCATCGCCGTACGTGCATTCCGGTACGTAGACGGCGTTGCAACCTCCGTCGAGATCGAGCGTCGATGACAACACTCACCGTCCTCGGCTCATCGGGTGGCACGCCGACCCGCACCAACCCGGCCTCGGGTTACCTGCTCGAAGCCGAGGGGATGTCGTTCTGGATCGATGCCGGCACGGGCACGTTCATGGAGCTCTCGAAGCACGTCGATCCTGGGACGCTCGAAGGCGTCGTGCTGAGCCACACGCACTCGGATCACTGCACCGACATCTTCGGCCTCTACGGCTATCTCGCCTTCGGACCGTCCGGCTCGATTCCCGTCCCCGTGCTCGTCCCTCCGGGAGCTACGGAACACCTCTCGGCATTCGCGCGGGCCGCCGAGGAGCATGTTTTCCACTCGGTGTTCGATTTCGTGGAGGTTGACGCCGGTTCGACCGTGAAGATCGACGATGTATCGATCCGTTTCGGTGAAGCGGTTCATCCCGTGCCAGCACTCGTTACCCGCTTCGATACACCCGGAGGATCCGTCGTGTACTCGGGGGATACCGGGCCCGGATCCGATCTTCTCGATCTCGCCTACGACGCCGACGTCCTCCTGTGCGAGGCCACCATCGCCGGTGAGCGGGACGAGCAGACGTACCCGTACCATCTCACCGCCTTCGAGGCCGGGAGGATCGCTGCCGAAGCCGGGGTCCGGACGTTGGTCGTCACGCACCTCACCTCTGGAATCGATCCCGACCGGGCACTCGAAGAGGCTGCAGACGGATTCAACGGGGACCTTGTCCTCGCCATGCCGGGAACAAGAATCGCGATCGGGGAGACACCATGAGAGAAGACCGAGCGGTTGACGCGCTGAGGCCGGTCCGCATCCGGCGCGGGTTCACCGAGATGACGCCGGGTTCGGTCCTCATCGAGATGGGGAAGACGCAAGTGCTGTGCACGGCGGCATTCGAAGAGGACGTCCCGCGATGGATGAGGGACAGCGGCAAAGGATGGGTCACGGCGGAGTACGCGATGCTCCCCGGATCCAGCCCTCAGCGTGTCCGCCGGAACGCTATCGAGGGAGGCAGGACCAAGGAGATCCAGCGCCTCATCGGGCGGTCGCTTCGCGCCGTTGTTGACATGAAGGCGATGGGACCGTTGACGGTTCGGGTCGATTGTGATGTGCTCCAGGCCGACGGTGGCACAAGAACGGCTTCGATCACCGGGGCGTGGATCGCCCTCGCCGATGCGTTCGACGTTCGGATCGCCGAGGGGAAGATGGAAGCCTCTCCGCTCACAGATCACGTGGCGGCGATCTCCGTAGGAATCGTCGGTACAGAAGCACTGCTGGATCTGCAGTACACCGAGGACGTGAGCGCAGATGTTGACGCCAACATCGTGATGACCGGCTCCGGCAAGATCATCGAGGTACAGGGAACTGCGGAGGGAGACCCCTTCGATCGAGGTCAACTCGATCGGATGCTCGACCTCGCGGAGAAAGGGATCGGCGAACTCGTCGAAGAGCAGCGAAGCTGTCGGTCATGAGCACCGTTCCCCATCGAGTCGTCGTAGCGTCGAAGAACCCGGACAAGATCCGTGAGGTGGAAGCGGTCCTCGCCCGGATGGATCATCCGTGGGAGATCGTTCGAGGGCTCGACTGGCCGGACGTTGACGAGACGGAGGCCACGCTCGAAGGCAATGCAGTGCTCAAGGCCGTCACCGTTTCCGAGGCCACAGGTCTCCCGGCACTCGCCGACGACACCGGTCTCGAAGTCGACGCACTCGACGGTGCTCCCGGAGTACACAGCGCACGGTTCGCCGGCCCGGAGGCGTCGTATGAGGCGAACGTCGACCGGTTGCTCGCCGACATGGAAGGCGTTGAAGATCGAACGGCCCGGTTCCGCACGGCGATCGCTCTCGTAGTTCCGGGATCCGAGATCCTGCTGGTCGACGGTGTGGTGGAGGGGACGATCACGACCGAACGGCGCGGAGACCGTGGGTTCGGCTACGACCCGGTGTTCGCCGTGGGGGATCGTACATACGGGGAGATGGCGGACGATGAGAAGAACGAAATCTCGCACCGAGCAAGAGCGCTTCGGGCCCTCGCCATCGCCCTCGAGGACTCGTCGGGTCGGGCAGACGCGGTGGTAGGCGGCTGAGATGCTGCGCAACGAAGGCGACCGTCTCGAACGCGTTGTGGTCTCCTCACCGGGGGAGGCTTTCGTTGGTATCACCGATCTCGAGGCGCACAACTTCGGGCAGCGCCCGGATGGTCAGGATGCTGTGGACCAGCACGACGCCATGACGGCCACGATTACAGCGTTCGGCGCCGAGGTTGTGGACCTCGATGAGCTCCCGGGGCATCCGAATTCGGTGTTCACCCGCGACACGGCACTCTCCACGCCCGAGGGGTTCATCCGGCTCCGGCTCGGACTGCCGACCCGTGAGGACGAGGATCGGTGGATGGCTGATGCGCTCGAGTCGATGGGGGAGCCGATGGCCGGTCAGATCGAGGCGCCGGGCACGGTTGAGGGAGGGGACGTCGTCCTCGCGGGCACCGTTGCGTTCGTCGGCGCGTCGATCCGCACCAATCGGGCGGGGATCGATCAACTCGCGAGCATTCTCTCCACGATGGGCTACGAAATGCGTGTGGTCGCACTACCCGACGCCATTCTGCATCTCGACAAGGTGCTTCTCACGATCGGCCCGGAGACGCTCCTGCTCTGCCCCAACTTCGTGGGAGAGGAGAATCTCGAGGGCTTCGAAACGATCGCGATTCCGTACGGTCCGATGAGCACGGCGAACGTCATCAATCTCGGAGACAACGAATTGATCGTCAATCACTCGAACAGGGGCGTGTTCGATCGCCTGGCCGAAACCGAATACGTGGTCCACGATCTCGATCTGTCGGAGTACGCCAAGGGGACCGGTGGTCCCAACTGTCTCATCATGCCGGTCGATCGCGGCTGATAGATTGAGGACCGTCGTTTGGGAGCGGGTCTAGGCTCACAGCAGACATCGAAAGGAATCTGATGCGTCTCACGATCGTTACCGCGATCTTCGCTCTGCTCCTCGCCGCGTGTGGCGGCTCTTCGTCCGACACGACGGTTGCACCATCGGATGCAGCGGGTTGTGAGGAAGCACCGCAACAGGTTCTCGACTACCTCGCCACCGGCTTCGTGAACGATGCGCTGGCGCTCGAATCGGGCCAGACCGTCAAGAGTGGCGATTATCCCGACGTTTGGATCGTCGCCGGTGTGCTCGGCGGAGCTGAAGACCTGATCGGGGACACGGCTGCGATCGGCATCTGGGCGATCCGTGCGGGCACTTGGCCGACGGACTACGTAGGCGCTGTGGCCGTTGATAGCGTGGCTCAGGTGACGACGACGTGGGGCGACGATGTCGACCTCATCGTCACGGCGGCAACCGACGGTGTGAGAGCCGCTGAAGCCTGCGCTCTCGAAACCCTCATCGGCTGAGAGCACCCAACATCCGCGAGCGATGGTGGGGTGCCTGAAAGATGGATAGAACATCGGTCGACACGGAACCGGGAGCTACCTGTGATCTGCGTCCAGAGCAGGCAGACGTCCAGCCCCGCGTGCGGGCGCAGTGCCCTCATCTCAAGAACACACGGAAACCAAGAGCGCTAAGATTTTCGCCGTGACCGAAGGATCCAAGAGCGAGGAATCGACGGCCCGCAAGGCCGGATGGTGGGAACGCCACACGTCCGTCGCCACGCGTCTGGCGATCGCAATCCTCCTTGTGAGCATCGTGTCCCTGGTCGGCTTCCTCGTCGTGGCCGTGGTCGGTTCCGGGAGCGATGGAGAGGATCTCCTGCATGAACGTCTGACCACGATCGCGGGTGACCGGTCGGCGGAGTTGTCCTCCTACGTCAACCGTGTCGAAGCACAGCTCCAGGCGTTGGGCGTCAGCCGGATGATCATCGATGGTGTACAGGAGTTCAGCGCTGCCTACGACGAATTGGCTGAACTGGACCTGGATGATCTCGTGGAAGAACGGGCCGATCTGAGTGCCTACTACCTGGACGAATTCGTGCCGACGCTCCAGGAGATCCGCGGCGGCCCGGTGGATCTAGCGGAGGTCTCGGACGGCCTCAAGAGCGCTGCTGTCTACCTCCAGGCCACGTACATCGCTCGCAACCCCCTGGAGACGGGGGAGAAGCGGATGCTGGGCGACGGAATGGACGGGAGCGCCTGGACCGAGATCCACAAGCAGCTCCATCCGATCCTTCGTGCGGACGCCGACCGGCTCGGATTCTCCAACCTCTATCTCATCGAGCCGGAGACGCGTTCCATCGTCTATTCGAGCAACAAGGAGATCGACTTCGGGACCAGCCTCGACAGCGGACCGCACAGCGGGACGGTGCTCGCCGGGCTTGTCGTGAACACGATCGCGTCGGGTGAACCCGGGACGGTGATCGGCGCCGATTTCACCTCCTACGATCCGGCATTCGACGAACCGACGGCCTTCGCAGCCACACCCCTGTTCGATGGTGATCGCCTGGTCGGTGTGCTCGCTGTGAGTCTGTCGAACGAGATCATCGACGAGATCATGACGAGGGATTGGAGGAGCGGACAGCTCGGAGATACCGGTGAGGTATATCTGGCTGGAGATGATGCCCGAATGCGGTCGAACGCCAGGGCATTCATCGAAGAACCGGCGCTCTATCTCGAACGCGTCGATGAGCTCGGGGCCGCCACATCGCAAGAACAGCACCAGATGGAGGCACTGGGAACGACGGTCCTCTTCCAAGATGTCGACGGCACGGCCGTCCGCTCGGCGTTGCAGGGCAAGAAGGGACTGATCTCAGGCACCAGCTATCTGGGAGAAGAGGTCTACACGGCGTATCAGCCACTGGACGGTACAGCGTTCTCATGGGTCATCCTCGCCGAACAGCAGCGAGCCGAAGTCGACCTCGCGGTCAACACATATGTTGGAGACAACCTTGCGCTGATAACGGTGCTCATCGTTGTTCTGACGTTCTTCGCTGTCGCATGGGCGTCGTCGTTCGTGCGACCGCTCCGGGCGATAAGCGCCGCGCTGCAGGAGATCAGTGAAGGCAGCGACGACACCATGGTTCCATCCAGAGGAGCACAGGAGTTCAGGGTGTTGTCCGGTCATCTCAACACCATGGTCGGAAACCTCTCCGGCCGGAAACACGACGTGCTCGAGGCATTGGAAAAGAAGGTCGGAATTCTCCGAACGCTGCTCCCGGGCACGATCGCAGATGCCATCGTCGATGGAGATCGCCGGCTGGTGGAGACCATCCCTCAATCCAGCGTTGTAGTCGTTGTCGTGGATGGACTCGCTGAGCTGTTCCGAACCAGCGACGCAGAAGCGAACCGGACCCTGATGAACGCCATCGTCGACGATGCCGACCGGGTTGCCGAGACCAACGGTCTCGAGCGGATCAAGGTGATGGGCGACACCTACTACGCGGTCTGTGGAACCGGGACACCGTATCTCGACCATGCTCCTCGAGCGGCGCGATTCGCGCAGCAGGTCCGAGACTCAGTCCGTCGGATCGCCGACGATGATTCTCTTGATCTCGACGTGACCGCCGGGATCCAAAGCGGACCGATCACGGTCGGGCTGATCGGCGATTCTCATCTCATCTACGACCTGTGGGGAGACACTGTTGACCAGGCCTACGCTCTCGCTCGAGCGGGTCGTGGGGGCGAGATACTGGTCACCGACACCGTTCGGGACCGGCTCCCGGACGGAGAAGACCTCGTACCGTTCAATTCGGGCGAGACGTCCGCCTGGGCGCTCAACTCCTCCGAGGAGACTGACGAGGTCGGATTATGAACGATCTCCTGGACTTCGGCCTCGCTGAGTGGATCGCTGTAATCGGCCTTGTCCTCGTCCTACCGACGTTGATCCTCATTGCTGGAGAGGTTCAGGAGCGGCTCCGTCTCCGCGGATCGCTGTTGGAGAAGCCGGTGGCGATGGTGCGAAACTGGCTGCTCCCGATTGTGGCGGCTTGGGGGTTGGTCGTTGTCGTGATCGGCATGTCCCCGGACAGCCTTCTCGCTCGCGTTCTCGCGACCGCAGGCCTTGTTGTCCTCACGATCACGGCTCTCCAACTCCTTCGGTTCTTTGTTGACGGCAGACGCGGGGAATCGAAGATCCCCGGTACCGGGAACGTTCCCCAGCTCCTCATGATGGTGCCGCGCCTGCTGATCACACTGTTCGCTCTGTGGTTCCTCTTCACCGTTGTGTGGAATGTCGATCTCTCCGGTCTCTTCGCTGCGCTCGGGGTCACCTCCCTGGTGGTCTCGCTGGCGCTGCAAGACACGCTGAGTGGCCTCGCCTCGGGGTTTCTGATTCTCGGGGATCGTCCCTTCAACCCGGGGGACTGGATCAAGTTCGGGGACCTCGAAGGTCGCGTCGTGGACACCAACTGGCGGTCGTCGCGAATTCGAGATCGAAATGGAGACCTGGTCATCGTTCCGAATAGCACGCTGTCCGCTGCCACGATCGTGAACTACGACGAACCCGAACACCTCCATCGGGTTGTTGTGTCGCTACAAGTCGCCTACTCGAATCCTCCGTCGAACGCCATAGCGATGCTCCTGGCTGCGGCGCGAGCCACGGAAGGGGTTCTCGAGGACCCGGCGCCCAAGGTTCGTGTGGTTCAGATCGACGATCCGCTCATGGGCTACGACGTGCAGATGTGGATCCGCGACTACACGATCGCGCCACGCGTGAAGAGCGATTTCGGTGCTCTTGTCTGGTACCAGTCACACCGTATGGACGTGCCGCTGCCGAGTCCGGCGTACGACCTGTACCACCACGATCCTATCCAGGAGGCGATCGACGATGCTCCGACCGTCGACGAACTCATGGATCGCATCCGGCGCAGCCCGATGCTGTCGGAGTTGGACGACGACGACCTCCGGCAACTGGCCGAGGCGGCCCGTCCTGATCGGTTCCAGCGCGGCGAGATCATGCTTGAGCCCGGCGTCGTGAACCGTGACATCTTCCTTCTGTGGCAGGGGCAGGCACAGATCTTCTCAGTCGACCGACCAGATCTGTTCATCACCCTCTCGGATGGGGATCTCTTCGGTGTGGTAGGCCGTTCCAGCCGGAAGCAGGCACCCCCGGTGGTCCTTGCTCTGACCGATTGCGAGATAGTCCGGATCGACGCCGAGGCGGCGAGCGCAGTGGCGAGCCGCAACACCGTGTTGACCGACCAGCTCGATCAGTTGATGGTTTCCCGTGCCCGTCGACTCAGCCCGCTCTCTGATGATGCCCATATCGTGGCGCCGGAATCACTGGGGTTCCTTGGTGCCACGGCCCTCGCATCTGGTGATGGAGAAGCGGACTCCGACAACGGCGAACGTGAAGCAGGAGCGCCGACATGACGTCACCCGCACCGAACGCCCAGAAGAGCCAGTCGACGAAGACGCCCAAGCAAGGCCGCAAGGCCCGCACCGAGGTCGCCGTCGTGATGACGCTCGTCGTCCTCGTTTCGGTGTTGGTCGTCAGTGTTTACAACTTCTGGACGGCAGGCGATCTTCTGAAGACCAGCGTGGAGTCTCAGCTCCTCGGAATCGGCGAATCGCGGGCAGCCCGTATCGAAAGCGGCATGGAATCTCTTGAGGCAACCGCCGCCTCACTCGCATCCGGTACCGGAATGGCCGTCGCACTCAACGATCTCAGCAACGGCTACCGGGCACTCGATGAGTCTCCATCGGCCGCCCAGGTTGAGGAACTGAGAGCGGAGTATGAGGCCGGCGTCGCGAGCGTCGTGCCTCCGGGATATGAGGTTCCACCGATCGACACGATCTTTCCGGCATCCGATCGGGCGCGATATCTCCAGTACTACTACATCGCTGCGAATCCGTTCGAGGACCGATCCAACCTCGACAACCCCGGCGACGGTTCGGAGTACAGCATTGCCCATGCAACTTATCATCCGGGACTTCGATCGGTGGCGGATGCGCTTGACATCGGTGATCTGCTGCTCATCGACGCGGCGACGTCGAGTGTTGTGTACTCAGTCGACAAGAACACCGATTTTGGCACGAACCTCGCGGCTGGTCCCTACAGCGACAGTGCTTTGGCAGACGCGGTGCTGGACCAGCTTCGGTTCGCTGCCGCCGGTGACGCGGTTGTCGTGGATTTCGAGCCGTACATTCCCGCCGGCCTGAAGCCGACCGCGTTCATGGCGGCTGCGATCCGTGATCAAGGGCGTGTGATCGGCGCGGTCGCATTCGAGATTCCCAATGACGCTCTCGCTGCGATGACGACCGCGGATCTGGACTGGAAGGGGACCGGTCTCGGCGAGACGGGTGAGGTCTACATCGTCGGCGAGGATCTGCTCATGCGGTCGGACTCTCGGCTCTGGCTCGAAGACCCCGATCAGTACGTCGAGGACGCGACCAACGCAGGGTATGCGACAGAGATGGTCGCGGCGATCGAAGGGTTCGATACGACGGTGCTCATCCAACCCGTTGACACTGAAGCGGTCGCCGCGGCATTGGCAGGAACCGACTTCGTCGACGTCACGACGAACTACCTCGGACAGGACACGCTCACGGTCGCTGGGCCTCTCGAGGTCAAAGGCCTGCAGTGGGTCGCTGTGAGCGAGATCACCCGAGCCGAGGCGTTCGGAGCGATGCGGTCGCACAGCATCGCCCTCCTGATCTTCATTGCGGTACTGACCCCGCTCGTGATCGGTTTCGCGTTCTTGATCTCCAAGCGGATGCTCCGCCCGATCGGTCCGATCGTCGATGCAGCGGGTCGGATCGGCCAGGGCGATCTCGATACGCAACTCTCGGTCTCGTCCAAAGACGAGTTCGGCGATCTCGCATCGAAGCTCAACGGCGTCGTGGCGGCCCTCCAGGATCAGGCTGCCGAGCTCATGCAGGCAGAGAAAGATACCACCGAGATGCTGCTTGCTGTGATGCCGGAACGCATGGTTGAGCAGTTCCGTAGCGGCGACCGCGACATCGCTGAAGCGGTGCGCAATGCCACCATGATCGCGATCTCCGTTGACGAACCCGGCGTCGTCCAGATGAGCGAACAAGAGGCGATCGCCGACCACACCGTTGCGGTCTCATCGGGAATCGCCAACATCGCGAAACGGTACGGCGTCGAGCCGGTGGCGTCGACGGCAACGCAGTACCTGGCGGTAGCCGGTTTGGCCGTGGACGACGATGCGGCCGGACGAGCCGTCCAATACGCCACGGCTGTAAGGGATTGGCTGTCGAAGGCCAGCGACGCTGCGGGCGTGTCGATCACCACCCATATCGGCCTGTCCGCCGGTGACGTGGTTGCAGGGGTGCTTGGTACCGACCGCGTTGTGTACAACGTCTGGGGTGATCCCACTCGCAACGCCGCTTCACTGGCTGCAGTGGCTCAGAGCGGGCAGATCCTTGTCGATCCGGTCGTCGCTGCCCACGTCGGAGACGAGTGGGCGGTCGAACCGGTCCTCGGGTTGGTGAACCTGGACGGCAGCGAGATACAAGGGTGGCGCGTCGTGGGCCTGAAGGCTGACCTGGATCCG
>Ga0190293_1000701_pt1 | contig 11877 bp, 15 predicted proteins | sample 48693001_MG_FD_161671 | JGI IMG/M metagenome (GOLD analysis project Ga0190293, IMG submission 161671) | Hydrothermal vent microbial mat bacterial communities from Southern Trench, Guaymas Basin, Mexico - 4869-30-0-1_MG | ecosystem: Environmental > Aquatic > Marine > Hydrothermal vents >... | reverse complement strand
GTCGGTGTCGAGAATCCCGATGACATCAGCGCCGACCTCTCGACCGCCCTGGACAAGATCTGAGGGAAGAGTTCAGAGCACAGAGCACAGAACACAGATACCAGACACCAGACACCAGACACCAGAACACAGAGCAGAGAGCAGAGCAGAGAGCAGAGAGCAGAGAGCAGAGAGTTAAGGGGTCGCGCTGATAGGTGATTCGGATCGCTCAGTTCACAGTCGACAGTTCACAGTCAGAAACCCACCACCAGAGGCGGCATCTCGGCTTCATTCGGATAACGGAAGACGGAGAACGGAAAACAGTCAATCCCTATTCGCTAAGCCCCTAAGAGCACAGACCACAGATACAGACACCAGACACCAGACACCAGACACCAGACACCAGAGCAGAGAAAGGACGCTTCATGTCACGAAGCTGGGCAGAACCCTGGAAGATCAAGATGGTTGAACCGTTGACCATGACCACGCGCGACGAGCGAGAGGAAGCCATCAGGGCGGCGCACTACAACACCTTCCTCCTCAAGAGCGATGACGTCTACATCGACCTTCTCACAGACTCAGGCACTTCAGCAATGTCGGACAGGCAGTGGTCGGCCATGATGCTCGGAGATGAGTCCTACGCTGGCTCGCGGTCCTATTACAAACTGGTTGACGCCGTGCGCGATGTCTACGGTTACGAGGAGCTCATCCCTACGCACCAGGGCAGGGGAGCGGAACACATTCTGAGTCAGATCCTCATCAAGCCAGGTGACGTCGTGCCTGGGAACATGTACTTCACGACGACGCGTTACCACCAGGAACGGGCAGGGGGGCGCTTCGTCGACGTCATCATCGACCAAGCCCACGACCCCGATTCGATGTACCCGTTCAAGGGCAACATCGACCTCGACAAGCTCGCCGCTGTGGTTGACGAGGTGGGCCCGGAGCGTGTCGCCTATGTGTCCTTTGAAACGAACGTGAACCTCGCCGGCGGCCAGCCAGCTTCCATGGCCAACATCAAGGCTGTCTACGAGTACTGTGACGCGCTCGATATCGCCGTGATGCTCGATGCGACAAGGGCACTGGAGAACGCGTACTTCATCCAGCAGCGCGAAGCAGGGTACGAAGGCATGCCCATAGCTTCGATCCTTCGTGAGATCACCAGCTACTCCCACGGCGCAACCGTTTCATCGAAGAAGGACAACCTCGTCAACATCGGCGGGTTCCTCGCGTTGCGTGACGCTGACCTGGCCCGCGAAGCCAGATCCCTCCTTGTCGCCTTCGAGGGTCTGCACACCTATGGAGGGATGTCTGGCAGGGACATGGAGGCGCTGGCGCAAGGGATCCGGGAGATGGTCGCGACCGACGATCACGCCCGTTCCCGCGTTGGCCAGGTCGAGTATCTCGGAAACACGCTCATCGAGTATGGCGTTCCCGTCGTGAAGCCCATCGGTGGGCACGGTGTCTTCCTCGATGCGGCTGCCATCCTTCCGCACATTCCTCAGGACGAGTTTCCCGCGCAGGCCCTTGCGGCCGCCATCTATGTGGACTCCGGTGTTCGTGGGATGGAGCGGGGCAACGTCTCGGCCGGACGGGACCCGCTAACGGGCGAGAACCGACATCCGAAACTCGAACTCGTGCGATTGACGATTCCGCGGCGGGTGTATACCCAGTCTCACATGGATGTGGTGGCTGAATCGGTCATTCAAGTGTTCGAACGTCGCGATGCTATAGGAGGACTCCGGTTCACCTACGAACCCGACACCCTGCGGTTCTTTCAAGCGGAGTTCGAGACGATCGCCTGACAATCGACAGCCATCAGCCCTTAGCCGTCAGCCGTCAGCAAGAGTCGGAATCTGAAGCCGACACCTCGCCAGCCTCTGACCTGATAGCTGATAGCTGATGGCTGTTGAAGCGCTACTCTGCACATATGGCTCACACCATCAATCGAAATTGAGGTCCCATGAAACTCACATCAGCGATGCTCGCAGACGCTGCACAGGTACAGAGCGGGAAGCTATACGTACTCGGAGGCGGATTCGATACGATCTCAGTACGCCAACTACCAGCAACACACCGCAGCGTTTCGCTTGCAATGGTCGCTGAGGTCGGGCCGGACGAACGACAACAGGATCTCGAACTCATCGTCCAATTGGTCGATGAGGACGGAGCCGAACTCGGCGTGATGGCCAAGGGGAAACTCCGAGTGGGGGCACCACCGAACCTCCCGCCGGGCTCACCGAGCATCGTGCCGATCGTCTCTCCATTCCACAACATCACGTTCGCTGAGGCAAAAGGGTATGCATTCGTTGTCAGCATGAACGACGTTGAGCTCACTCGAGTGAAGTTCAGAGTGGTCAAGGTTTCGTGATTTCGGAACTCTGGAATGTTCCGAACGTCATATCCCTGATTCGGCTCGCCCTCATTCCGGTCTTTGCCTGGCTGGTCGCGATAGACCAGTACGGGTGGGCGGGTGTCCTCCTTGCAGTGATCGGATCGACAGACTGGATCGACGGCTACCTCGCCCGCAGACTTGGACAGGTCACCGAGGTTGGAAAGTTCCTCGACCCGCTTGCCGACCGTCTGGCGGTCTTCGTTGCAGTGATCGCAGGATTGATCTCAGGCGTCCTCCCTACCGGCTTCGCCATCGCCCTGATCGTCAGAGAGGCCCTCATTGGAATTGGCGCCATATATGGATGGTCCAGAGGAGTCACGAAACTCGATGTGCGATGGCTTGGAAAGGCCGCAACCCTCCTGCTGTACGTATCGATTGCACTGTTCTACGTAGGAGTTGGGTTCAATGTTGAGCTACTGGAAGCTGCGGCGTGGCTCACCGGTGTTCCCGGGCTCGTCATGTACTACTGGGTCGGAGTCGGGTACCTGTCAGACATGAAGAAGGCGATCGCCGATGCCCGTTAGGATATCCCCACACGCCCAGGAGGACCAATGGAATACCCCGCAGATCTGAGATACGCAGAAAACCACGAGTGGACCCGCGTGAGCGGCGCCATGGTCACCATGGGCATCTCAGACTACGCTCAAGATGCCCTCGGAGACATCGTCTTCGTGGAGCTCCCTGAGGTCGGGCGTCAAGTGACCGCAGGCGAATCGTATGCGGAGGTCGAATCGACCAAATCTGTCTCCGACGTGTACGCACCAGTGACTGGAACCGTTGTCGAGGTCAATGCCGCTCTCGACGCCAACCCAGAGCTCGTCAACGCAGATCCCTTCGGAGAGGGATGGTTCGCAGTGATCGAAGCAACTGACCTGTCGGAACTCGACAACCTCATGGATGTCGATGCCTATCGCAAGCTCGCCACATAGTCGGAAAAGGTTCAACCATTCGTCGAGGGTTCCGCGGTAAGCTTGCCTCATGATGAACGCCGACAAGCAGTTGCCCGATGATGTGGAGATCGAAGAGGAGCCGACCCTCTCCTGGGAACCCGGCGTAGATTCCTCGCACTCAGACACGGGTGCCACCCGGCTCGAGGGAGCCTTTGCTTGGGCGCTCACGATCGAAGGCGGGCCTCAAACGGGCCTGACTTACGTCCTCGGCAAGGGCGATTCGATCGCAGGTAGAGGCGCCACAAGCACCGTGTACCTGCCCGATGTCACTGTTTCGCGCGAACACGCGCGTTTGAGCGTGGCCAACGGCACCCTCACGATCATTGACCTCGCTTCGACGAATGGCACCTACATCAACGGCGTCCGCCATGCCACAGGGACATTGTCTGTAAACGATCTGCTGATGATCGGCAAGTTTCGGCTGCGAGTGAGCAAGGGCCATGGCTGAGTTGCGCGCTGTCCCAAACGCGAAGAAGAGGACGCATACGATCGGCGAGGTCATCAACCTTCTCCGTCCCGAGTATCCAGACGTTTCTGTATCGAAGATCCGATTCCTCGAGTCGAAGGGCCTGATCCACCCTGACCGGTCGTCGTCGGGATATCGCATGTTCACCGACGAGGACATCGAGCGAATACAGTACGTTCTCACAGAGCAACGCGACCACTTCCTTCCCCTCAAGGTGATCAAATCCAAGCTCACCGCCTGGGAGAAGGGTGAGAGCTCTCCTGTAGCACCCGATCACGGGCCGCCACCTGAGGCATACTTCGCGTCCTCTGGCGTGTCGTTGTCCGAGACGGAGATCTCGAGGTCCTCCGGGCTCAGCAGGGAAGATCTCGCTGCCGTTGTCGGGGAGGGGCTCATCACTCCAACCGAACTGCCTGACGGCAGACTCATGTTCACTGACGCCGACCTCCAGATCGCTCGTGCGGTGCATCGATTGCTTGGGAGGGGGCTGGAACCTCGCCACCTGCGCGGGCTACGTCTTGCGGCGGAGAAGCAGACCGACCTGCTTGGTCAGTTGGTGGCGCCACTCCTTCGCCACCGAAATCCGGACAACCAGAAACGCTCGGCCGAGATCCTTGCCGATACGGCGCAGGCCTCAGCTCTTGTACAGGAAACGTTCGTTCGCAGTAGGCTTCGCAAACTACTCGAACACTGATGATCGCAACACTTGTCACCTCCATCGCGCTCGCCGCGTCACTCATCGGGCTATCGGCTCCCACGGCGCCGATAGCTACCGAGGACGCGCGGCCAATCCCGAAGCTGACCGCGGACCGGTGGATCGTCTTTGATGCCGACGCCGACGTTGTGCTTGCGTCGTGGAATGCGGATACCCAGGCACCCATGGCTTCCGTCACAAAGGTATTGACCGCAATGGTCGTCATCGACTCTGTCGGCCTCGACGAAGTGGTCACCATTCCCGACTTCGTAACGAACATCAGAGGATCAACAGCAGGGCTCGTGGCAGGGGAGGAGTGGACGGTCGGGGATCTCCTCATCGCGATGCTCGTACGATCGGGAAACGACGCAGCTCTGACCCTCGGTCACTACGTCGGCGGTGAGTCGATCGACAAGTTCGTGGTGATGATGAATGCAAAAGCCCGCGAACTCGGACTCGAGAACACGCACTTTGCGAATCCGAACGGACTCGACCATCAGGAGCACTATTCGTCGGCCCGCGACCTGCTTGCGATCATCGCTGCATCCCAGGAATACCCTGACATCCAGCGGATCGCTCGAATCAGGATCGTCACGATGCCCGAGGGTCCTGACGGAGAATCCAGAACATTCACGAACACCAACAAGCTTCTCGGCGCCTACCCGGGCACGCTTGGCGTCAAGACCGGCGACACTCCCTGGGCAGACAAGGTGCTCCTTGGCGTAACCGAACAAGCAGGGCGCACCGTCTACAGCGTTGTGATGGGGTCAGACGACCACTTCTCAGACACTCGAGAGATCGTCGACTGGGCGTACAGCACATACTCGGTGAATGACCGCTGGCTGCGTCCGCTCTACTCCCAGGAAGGTGGGGGAGCGTCCACCGGTTCACCTGAGATCTCTGAGGGGCACGAGCGGCGTTTGTCTGCAATGCAGCCCCTTGATGACGGTCAATGGAATTCGTCATCACTCGAGGATCTGCCAAAAGCAGCGATCATCGGCAGGTGGATTCGAGAAGCGATCCCCGAGATCGCTGGCGGCGAGGGATGAGCGAATCTTTTACTCAAGTCATCTCCCGCGAGACGATCGCCAGACGAGTCGGTGAACTCGCAGCCGAGATCACGAATGAACTCCGTTCTGATGACGTTGTAGTGGTCGCCGTTCTCAAGGGTTCAGTCATCTTCCTGAAGGACCTGCTCGAGAAACTCCCCTACACGTACACAACCGACTTTCTCGCCCTGACGCGCTTCGGCACGGATGGGAGAGTGTCTGTTGCCATGGATGTCTCAGTTTCTCTCGAGGACAAGGATGTCCTCCTCGTCCTCGAGATAGTCGACACAGGGCTTACTCTTGCCACGATACGAAAGATGATGCTCGCACGCGGGGTGCGCTCCCTGCGGACGGTCGCCCTGATCGACAAGGCGCCACGCAGGATCGTCGATGTTCCGCTCGAGCACAGGGGATTCGAGGTCGGCGACGAATACCTGCTCGGCTACGGGATGGACTGGCATGGGCGCTACCGGAATCTGGATTCGATATGGGCCGCACTCGATATCGGCATCCTCGCCGATAACCCCAAGGTCTTCGAGGACCTCGTCTTCAGCTAGGGACGCCCACATCGCCATCTGGTGATAGGGTGGTGTCATGACAGACGCGGTACCGATGGATCTCGTTGGCATCCGAATAGAACTGCCAACGAACACACCGATCCTGCTTCTGCGCGAACACGACGGTGACCGATATCTACCCATCTGGATCAACACCCCAGAGGCCACAGCGATCGCCCTTGCACACGACGGCATACGGCCTGAACGGCCGTTGACACACGACCTCGTAGCCTCGCTCATAGAGGAACTGGGAGCCAAGGTCAGCGAGGTTGTCGTGACCGAACTGCGTGGAGGGACGTTCTACGCCGACCTGCGACTACGAGTCGGGGATGATATCCACACGATCTCTTCCAGGCCTTCAGACGCAGTGGCCATCGCGGTCAGAACAGATGCACCGGTGTTCGCATCTCGCGATCTCCTCGACCAAGCTGGAGTACAGATCCACGACGAAGAGGATGAGGACCAGATCGCCAAGTTCAAAGAGTTCCTCGACAGAATCGAGCCAGAAGACTTCGAGCATGGCTCTGAGCAGTGAGGCTGCCGAGCAACCTGAAGGCCGGGTTCGTCTCGCTATTGATCGTGATCGTGGTCGGCACGATCGGCTTCGTATTCATTACCGGACTCAGCATCGGCGACGCCACGTACGTGACAGTGATCACCATCACAACGCTCGGATTCGGAAACCCTATCGGAGAGCTCACAGGGCCAACCAAGATGTGGATCGTGATCGTGCTCCTGACAGGCATGGGAGCGGCGATCTACACGGGAACCGCTGTAATGGAGTACGGGTTCTCGGTCGTGATCGGCTCAGACCATCGGAGGCAGCGCAAGATGCTTAAGGACATTTCGAAAGCCACCAACCATGTGATCGTGTGCGGGTACGGACGCGTCGGTTCGACAGCAGCTGCAGCGATAACCCATCACGGAGTTCCTGTGGTTGTCATCGAAGATGATCCCGATGGAGTACAGCAGGCTATTGCAGACGGGTTTCTCGTCCTTGAAGGCGATGCGACGAGGAACGAGGTGCTTGAGAATGCCAGGATCAACGATGCTCGCTCGCTCATCGCCTGCGTCGCGTCATCGAGCGACAATCTCGTGATCACGCTCTCAGCCCACGCACTCCGCAAGGAGATCCCCGTCTACGCCCGTGCGATCGACCGCCAAACTGAGAAGAAACTCGAACTCGCTGGAGCACGGGGGGTCGTAACCCCTGAACTCGTCGGCGGGCTCAAGATCGCAGAATTTGCGACACATCCTGGACTCGGCGAGTTCGTGGATCTGCTCTTTCGCGATCCTTCGACCGAGTTCCAGATACGCAGGTTCGTGGTTGTCACCGAGTCAGCGGTCATCGGGAAATCCCTCAGAGACCTCGATCTCCGTCGGAAGGGGGGAGCGATGATCATCGCTATCACCCGATCTGACCCACCGGTGCATACCCATCCGGACCCATCGAGACCGTTCATCGAGCATGACACCGTCTACGCGATAGGTTCCGAGATGCAACTCGACCACCTCGCAGGACTCCTCCAGGACCCTGCGTAGATTCGTCTACGCGGTGGCAGACGGTTCACAGTTCACAGTTCACAGTTCACAGTTCACAGTTCACAGTTCACAGTCGGAGGCCTGCGTAGATAGAGATGCTCCGCGAAGGCTGGCGCCTACGAAGTCCACAACGGACAACGGACAACCGACAACCGACAACCGACAACCGACACCAATAGCCTGAAATCCGGCAAAGGTCATTGACTTGTGCGCGCCACGACCGTAAGTTTCACCTTCGTAGTTCAACGGGCGGAATTACGAAGGTGTAACCTCTGGGTCATAGGAGACGCAACAATTATGGGTACCGTTCACAGCAACACACACCTCGGCTTCCGCTCACCACAGGTGTGCAAAGTCGTAGGCATCACGTACAGACAACTCGACTACTGGGATCGCACAGGACTCCTCGGTCCGTCGCTCCAAGAAGCAACAGGATCAGGGACACAACGTCTGTACACCTTCCAGGACATCGTCACGCTACGCGTCGTCAAGCGCCTCAAGGACGCAGGGACGAGCTTGCACAAGATCCGGTCCGCTTTCGAACAACTCGAACTCGAGGTCGGGGAGGACTGGAGAGAACGCGACATCACCCTCCTCAGCGACGGAACGACGATCTACGCCGCAACAAGCCCTGAAGAAGTCATCGACCTCCTCGCAAAAGGCCAGGGAGTCTTCGGCATTGCGGTACGCCCCGTACACGATGAAGTCCAGGGAGAGATCTACAGACTCTTCCCAGACCAATACGATCTCACTTCCCAGAGTCCACCCATTGCCGAGGTATCAGGCCACTGACTGTCGACGATCTCTTCGGGCCCGCAGGGGCAGACCGTACGGAGTTCGCTCACAACTCCGAGAGAGAGTTCGCGCGGTTACTCGATTTCTACGCCATCGATTGGGAGTATGAACCCACAGCGTTCGCGATTGAATGGAACGAACACGGCGATCCTGTGTCGTTCTTCCGACCAGACTTCTATCTCCCTGACGATGATGTGTATATCGAGATAACAACGATGAGCCAGAAGCTGGTCACGAAGAAGAATCGCAAGATACGCAGACTCAGAGAAGTGCGTCCGGACATCCGATGCAAGATCTTCTATCAGCGTGATTACCTTCACCTCATCGTCAAGTACGGTCTGGAGGAGCCGGATGCTTCGATCCGTACACCCACACCTACGCGTATTCCCGGTCCTCCCGACATCGTTGACCTGGGAATCGTGGTAAACGGCTAACCCCGCTCTCCGGCATCCGCCATCCGGCATCCGCCATCCGCAAGAAGAGCACAGAACAGAGAACACAGAACACAGAACACAGAACACAGAAGTATCTCATTGAGCCAGTGTTTGTGGATGCGGGTTGCTGACCCACCGGAATGCGGAGAGCGGACAGCGGACAGCGGACAGCGGACAGCGGGGCGCGAGAGCAGACAGCGCTTCCCGACTGGGTTACCATCTCCTCGATACCAGTCCGGAGGTCTTCTTGCCCACGTCACCATTGCATCATGCCCACGAACGCGCAGGAGCGAGGTTCACCGACTTCGGTGGATGGACGATGCCGGTGCAATATGACAGCGTTCTGGCCGAGCACGAAGCTGTACGCACAGACGTAGGCATCTTCGACGTATCTCATCTCGGTCGCTTCGAGGCGATCGGCGAAGGATCGACGGACCTCCTTGTGTCTCAACTGTGCAACGACATCACCAAAGTGGCGCCTGGCCGTGCCCAGTACACGATGGCCCTCAATGACGAGGGCGGTGTCGAGGACGACATCATCGTGTGGCGTCTCGCTGACGAGCACTACTGGGTAATGCCGAATGGGACGAATTTCGATGGGATCGTCGAACGATTCAGAGCAGCGGCTCCCGACACTGTCGAGATCGCTGGAATCCGATCAGGGTCCGTCCTTCTGGCCGTGCAAGGCCCACATTCCCCCGAAGTGATCGAACGCACACTCGGCTTCATGCCTGGAAGATTCCGTATCGCCTCAGGTACATTCGGCGACTTTGACGTGACTGCGGCGGGAACTGGGTACACGGGAGAGAGGGGTGCGGAAATCTACATCGACTCCCAGGGCGCACAACCGTTGTGGGATGCACTTGTTGCCGCTGGCGCCAAGGAGTGCGCCCTTGGTGCGCGAGACACTCTCAGACTCGAAATGGGGTATCCGCTGTGGGGCCACGACCTCAACGCAGAGACAACTCCGCTTGAAGCCGGACTCGGGTGGGTCGTGTCCTGGGACCATGATTTCGTCGGCAAGGCGGCCCTTGTCGCTCAGAAAGAGAATGTGGAGAGGCAACTCGTGGCCTTCACAACGGAGGGTCGCGCGATTCCACGCGAGGGGTACACGGTCTCGACAGACACAGGGACAGGGACCGTGACGTCTGGAAACTTCTCTCCGACGCTCGGCCATGGGATCGCAATGGCCTACGTATCACCTCCACCGGGTCCCGATGAAACCCTCACCGTCCAGATTCGGAACAAGCCTGTGCCTGGCGCATTCGCCTCCCCTCCCTTCATCGATCGATGAACCGCATGGACGTCACAGAAGCCATGGGGATAGACATCGGCGGGTCTGGCATCAAGGGTGCTCCTGTCGACGTCATCACTGGCCGTCTCACGGGACCTCGCCTCCGAATCAAAACCCCGGATCCATCAACGCCGGACAATGTCGTCGCCTCCGTTGTCGAACTCGTTTCCGACCACGGTTGGAGCGGACCGGTGGGCATCACGATTCCTGGGGTCGTAATCGATGGAACGGTCATCACGGCCGCCAACATCGACGATGAATGGATCGATTGTGGCGCCAGAGAGCGTTTCACAGAGGCTCTCGGTCTACCTGTCGCCGTCCTCAACGATGCAGATGCTGCAGGACTCGCCGAAGCCCGTTTTGGTGGGGACGCGACGGGAGTTGTCATCCTGCTGACGTTCGGCACCGGAATCGGATCAGCGTTGATCCAGGACGGAAAACTTGTACCGAACACCGAATTCGGTCACCTCGAGTTTCATGGAGGAAAGGCGGAAACGTACGCCGCAGCGCGCCTCGTCAAGCGAGAGAGCATGAAGATCGCGTGGTGGGCCGAGAGAGTCAACGAATTCCTCGCGTACATCGAATCATTGTTCTCACCAGATCGCATCATCATCGGAGGGGGTATCTCGAAACGGTTCGACGAGTTCTCGCCCTACCTCTCGACTCGCTGCGATGTTCAGCCAGCTCGTCTAAGAAACAACGCCGGCATCGTCGGCGCCGCACTATTCGCCATGGAGGAAACGCTATGACAGAAACGGTAGGAACATACACGACAGCGGACGGTGCCGAACTGTTCACACGGGAATGGACTATCGACAGCCCCCGCTACGGTGTCCTGATCGTGCATGGTCTCGGAGAGCACTCCGGCCGATGGGTCGACCCAGCTCGGTACCTCAACGAACACGGGGCGGATGTCTACAGCTACGATCTGAGAGGCCACGGATTGAGCAGCGGTGACCGCGTCGACATCGAAGACTTCGCATTGTTCTACAACGACATCTCCGAGATGGCTGCACACACGGTTGCGGCCACTGGCAGGCCATGGGTCCTGTATGGGCACTCACTAGGCGGCCTCGAGTGTGCAGGGTATCTCATCAACGACATCGCTCCACACCCGAATCTCGCGATCCTATCCGCTCCTGCAATGACCGCGACACGCGGGATCGACAGTGTTCTGAAGGTGGCCGCATCCGTCCTCGGCACGATCGCTCCCAAGATAAGCATTGGATCCGGTATCACCGGCGATCAGTTGTCTCGCGACGCGGCAGTCGGAGAGGCCTACTTCGCAGATGAATTGGTTGAGACAAAGGCGACCACTCGATTCGGGAAAGTCGTCTTCGCAGAACAAGCGAATCTCGATGGGCACCACGGCGATATCACGATTCAGACGCTGGTTATCCACGGTGCAGATGACGAACTGGTTCAGCCTGCCGCCAGCGCAGGCCTCGCGGCCTCTGGTGCTGTGGAACGAAAGGTCTACCCTGGCCTTCGCCACGAGATGCACAACGAGCCTGAGTCTGCCCAGGTTCTCGGAGATGTCACCGATTGGATCGACCGGAAGCTGTTTGGGTAGTCAGCCAGGGGAAGCCGTCAGCTATCAGCTATCAGCTATCAGCTATCAACCTTCAGCTATCAGCTATCAGCCTTCAGAAAGAACGCTGGCTTGCCGTGTACCGCTCCGTGCTCCGTGCTCCGTGGCTCTTGAAAAGTGCCAAATTCACC
>Ga0190293_1000700_pt1 | contig 11884 bp, 14 predicted proteins | sample 48693001_MG_FD_161671 | JGI IMG/M metagenome (GOLD analysis project Ga0190293, IMG submission 161671) | Hydrothermal vent microbial mat bacterial communities from Southern Trench, Guaymas Basin, Mexico - 4869-30-0-1_MG | ecosystem: Environmental > Aquatic > Marine > Hydrothermal vents >... | reverse complement strand
TTAATACCGGTACCAACCTGGTTGATGATGGTATCGATGGCGATGGCTGTTTTACCAATCTGGCGGTCACCAATGATCAGTTCGCGCTGGCCGCGACCGATCGGAACCATGGAGTCAATGGATTTCAGGCCTGTCTGTACCGGCTGATCAACTGATTTACGCCAGATAACGCCTGGTGCAACTTTTTCAATCGGTGCAAAGCCATCGTTTTCAATCGGGCCCTGGCCGTCAATTGGCTCGCCGAGGGCATTCACTACCCTGCCCAGCAAACCGCGACCGTGGGGAACCTCGAGAATACGCCCGGTACATTTGACCGTATCGCCTTCGGTGATGTGTTCGTAGTCGCCGAGGATTACGGTACCGACGGAATCACGCTCAAGGTTAAGCGCCAGTCCAAAGGTATTGCCGGGGAACTCGATCATCTCGCCCTGCATGGCGTCTTCGAGACCGTGTAAGCGGGCGATGCCGTCAGAAATACTGACCACGGTGCCTTCGTTACGGGTCTCGGCTGAAATATTCAGCTCCTCAACGCGTTGCTTGATCAGTTCGCTGATTTCAGATGGATTCAATGTAGTCTGCATTGTCATTTTCCTGTCTGATTGCCCTGATTTGGGGCAATCGGTCTTCTTTCATTTAACTTAATAAGGTATCTAACTCAGTGATGCTTCCAGTCGCTTCAGACGACCCAGCAATGAGCCGTCGATGACCTGGTCACCGGCATAAACAATTGCGCCGCCCAGAACATTGGTATCGACTTCGTTGCTCAGGGTTATTTCACGATCAAATCGTTTGGCCAGGGCAGATTGCAACTGCTCCGTCTCCGCGTCCTGCAAGGCAACCGCAGAAACAACCCGCACCTGCAAACGCTTTTCCGCATCCGCGCGCAATTGTTCAAACATCCGGGAAATCTCGCTGCACAACGACAAGCGGTCATTGTCTGCCAGCACACCAAGGTAGCCCTGGAAACGGGGATCTACATCGCCCCCCATGGCTTCCACGATGATCTCAACAGCCTTGTCAGCGGCTGAATGCGGGCTTTGTAGCCAGTTGGCCATACCTTCATCCGCAGTGACAACTGCCGCTGCAGACAACATCTTATCCCAGGCTGCAAGGTTGCCGTCGCTAACCGCAAGCTCAAAAGCTGCTTTTGCGTAAGGCCGTGCCAATGTCGTCAAGCTGCTCATATTCAGATCTCAGCGATCAGCTTGTCGAGCAACTCGCGATGGGTTTCCTCGTCAACTTCCTTTTCCAGGATTTGACGGGCACCCAAAACAGCAAGACTGGCAACCGATGCTCGCAATTCTTCGCGCGCCTGGTTAGCCGATTGCGTTATTTCAGCTTCACCTGCTGCAACCTGCTTCCTGCGCTCGCCGACGGCGTCGTCTTTTGCCTGCTCAAGAATCTGGCCATGGCGCTGATTTGCCTGGTCGACAATTTCGCCGGCTTTGTCGCGTGCAGCCATGATTTGCTTTTCAACTTCCTGGTTGGCATCTATCAGCGCTTTTTCTGCGCGATCGGAGGCAGCCAGGCCGTCAGCAATCTTGGCACGCCGTTCATCCATGGCCTTTAATATTGGTGGCCAGATAAACTTCATACAAAACCAGACGAACACCATCATGGCGATCGACTGCAGGATCAGAGTGGCATTCATGTTCATGCCGTGTACCTCATCGTTTCGTGTCTGCTAAAAGGGTTGTCGCCCAAAAAATGTAGGTGGTCGACAACTTATCCGCCCAGAGCGTTTGTCAACTGACCGATGAACGGGTTTGCGAATGTGAAGAACAACGCAATACCGACACCAATCATGGCAACAGCATCCAGCAGGCCGATAGCCAGGAAGAATTTACCCTGCAGCATCGGTGCCAATTCAGGCTGACGTGCAGAACCTTCCAGCAGGCGACCGCCCAGGATACCAACACCAATACCTACACCCAGCGCGCCGAGGCCAATCAGCAATGCTACGGCGATAGCGGTCATACCAATTACAAATTCCATTACTTAACTCCAGTTTCAGTGATGTTTCTAACAAAAAAAACTAACTAACAATAAACTCTGACAATGCCGTCTAATGGTGCGACTGAGCCATGCTCAGGTACACGATTGACAGCATCATGAAAATAAATGCCTGCAGCGTGATGATCAGGATGTGGAATACAGCCCATCCAAAGTGCATCAACTGGCCGCCGACGAAAGCCAAACCACCCACCAGGAATAGTTCAGCCAATAAAAACCAAAGGGTTTTTTTGGTGCTCAGCTTGCCCTTCATGTTCATCCACAGCGTGGTAAATACGGCCGCTGTAGCCAATACCCAGAACCAGGCCGGGATGTGATCACCAAACATTGAACTGAGGCCGGCACCAACAAAGCCCGAACCTGCCGTAAAGATCAGCGCAATCAGGATAAAGATCAATTCACCGGCATACATGTTGCCGAACAGTCGTAAACCCAGTGATACCGGCTTGGCCAGCAGGGATACGATTTCGAGCAGGAAATTGAATGCCATCACCAGCGGCCACACAACTTTTGGCATGCCCAGCTGTTCAGGGTTTAGCGGATTGAAAACCAACTCGGCCAGAAAACCTTTCACACCCTTGGCGCGGATGCTGTAGAAAATTATCAGAACAAATACCGCAATCGCCATGCCCATCGTCGCATTTACGTCGGTGGTTGGAACAACTTTCTGATAGGGCACGCCAGCACCGGTCGCTACAAAGGGAAGCCAGTCAACCGGGATCAGATCCATCAGGTTCATGAAGAATATCCACACGAACAACGTCAGTGCCAATGGTGCAATTAAACGACTGGTACCGTGGAAGGAGTCCTTAACGCTGGTATCGACGAATTCAATAATGGACTCAATAATCGCCTGGAAGTGCGAGGGAACACCGGAATTGGCTTTCTTCGCGACGCTGCGGAACATAAAAAAGAACGAAAAGCCGAGAATCAGGGACCAGACCAGCGTATCCACGTGGAATGCCCAAAAACCCATTTCGGCGGCCTCGGCAGCGCCATGGGCGATACCCCAGCTGCCATCGGCGTGTTGGCCGAAAGTCAGGTTCTGCAAATGGTGCGCTATGTATTCGCCCGAAGTAGGTGCTTCGCTTCCGCTTGACATGTAATAAAATTCCCTACAAATCCCAAAATCTCAACTCTGGAAATCAAGCCCTCAAAAGCATTCCCAGCCTTCCACTGAAAATGGTCACTGCCATACCGGTAAAAAACCATCCGGCAGCCAGGGGTTTGACCCAAACAAACACCGCCACGCATATCAGGGCGGTCAATATAATTTTTCCTGCTTCGCCGATCACCGCAGCACGTAAAAACGCAGCACTGTCCGGCCCGAATTTTGGCGTTACAAATAACGCAAAAAACAAAGCGGGTATAAATGCTGCAAGACTTCCAAACATGGACGAATAAGCAGCCTCAGGCCCGACCAGCAACAACAAACCAGCCAGTAACAGGGAGGTCATTGACTGAACCCTCAAACCCCGGCGTATCAATACACCATTGGGAACCGTCATGCGTCCGACCTCATCACCCAAATTTTTCCTGGTCAGATCGCGACTATGCGAGCTGCCACCAGCCGACTATATTAACATTTCAGAATCTTGTGGAGCAATGCGATTCTGGTTTTTTTAATCAAACTGAATGTCGGTCGTCAGATTGATTTCAGATTTAAGCGATGCTGTAATCAGGCAAACCTGTTCAGACTTCTCCAACAGCCGCTTAGCCAGCCCTTCCCTGGCGCCCTCGGGTGTGTGCAAAACAGCATCGATATTGAACTGCGTAAACATCGTAGTGCGCTCTACACGTTCAAGTACACCATCGACAGTGCACTCCAGCGATGTCCACTCGAATTTTGATGCCCGGGCAATGGCGCGGAAAGTCAATATGAAACAATTGGCGACAGTAGCCGATATCATCGTCTCCGGTGACCAGATACCCTCAGGCCCGCCAAACTGTGGTGGGGACTGCGTATCCAGATCGGGCAGCCCTTCACCGCTAACGACAATGTTGCCCTGATTTCCGCCCGACGCACGGGTGACATAATGATGCGGGTATTCTTGCATATTGCTTTCCTTCAAATGATTGAATTGGATGCATGACATCATAACCATAAAAGAGATGTGAGTGTTTGACCTTAGTCAATCTGTGTGTAGATCGATTCTGTGAGGCCGGCGCTAACCGAACGGCGGGGTCCGAGTTATGCACAGGATCAGAATCCGGTCGAAACCACTTCTTTCAGGCTCGCACAATTCGCAGGGGGTTGGGTACTCCTCCTGAGACCGTGAGCCGACAGGGATGTCGGCGCCCGAGCGACCACATGGATGTGCTTGTAGCGTGTCTCAGGAGGAGTACCCAACTGCCGGCGAATCCCCTGTCGAATCCTTTAAGACCAGTGCTAACCGAACGCCGGGCTACGGGTTATGCACAGGATGTGCGGTATGCCGCGGGCGCAGGGATGCGCAGGAGCGGCGTGTTTCAGTATCGCACGGCATATTAACTTCCCAATTCTACAAGACCCGTGCTAAACGAACGCCGGGCTACGGGTAACTTCCCCTGAGACACGCTTCAAGGCCATCCCTGGCTCGCTCGGTCGCCGGCGTCCTGCCGGCTCACGGTCTCAGGGGAAGTTACCCGCATCCCGGCTTGGGTTTGCAGATTCTTGCTGCCCCCCTTTTATAAATTAATCAGAATTTAGCCCCATTTGCTCAAGAATCCCTTCCAACTCATCTGCCGAATTAAAGGCAATAACCATTTTGCCCTTGCCCCGGGCATTGTGGCTTAGCTTTACCCTGGCGCAGAGTTTTTCGGACAGGTTGTCCTGCAAGCGCTGAGTATCGGGATCAATCAATTGTGTTTTTCGCATTGGCGGGTTCTTCATCCGCCGGACCAGCTGTTCGGTCTCACGCACCGATAACTGCTTGCTAACCACCTCACGCGCTGCTTTTGCCTGCATGGCCGGGTCGAGTGTCAACAAGGCGCGTGCATGACCCATTTCCAGGTGCCTGGCGTCTACCAGTTCACGCACTTCCTCTGACAATTCCAGCAAGCGCAAAAGATTGGAAACCGCAGACCGTGAACGGCCCACCGAATCGCCGGCTTCCTGGTGGGTCATCTGGAACTCGTCCACCAACCGCCTCAGTGCTGTCGCCTCTTCTATCGGGTTCAGGTTTTCTCGCTGGATGTTCTCAACCAGTGCCATCGCAATGGCGATCTCATCAGGCACATCGCGGACGATCGCAGGTATTTTGTCAATGCCGGCCATTTGCGCTGCGCGCCAGCGACGTTCACCGGCGATCAGCTCATATTGATCGTCACCCTTTACGCGCACCACCACGGGCTGAATAACACCCTGGTGGCGGATGGACTCCGCCAACTCTTCCAGCCGATCAGGATCAAAAATTGAACGGGGCTGAAAAGGTCCCGGGCTGATGATATCCAGCGGCAGGGATTTCAATGTGTCCCGACCGGATGATCTGGACGCAGCGCTTTCTGCTGCATGCTGCAACGCTGATTTGCTGAGCATTGAGCTCAGGTTACGACCCAGGGGGTTCTTTTTTAGTGCCATTAACTGATTTTCCGCAACTGATAAAACCATGTTATCAATTTAAGCAATGTAACGTGAACTCCGAGTTAGGGTGAGGCGGCGGGAATGAAAACCCACCCTACCCCGCTTGTCTTTTCCTGTTTCTGCGCAGCATTTCACCGGCAAGGCCGAGATAGGCCAGTGCGCCTCGTGAGGTTGGCGAGTATCTTAATACCGGCAAGCCGTGGCTGGGCGCCTCTGCAACGCGCACATTTCTGGGTATCAATGTACGGTAAACCCGTTCACCGAAGTGCTCTAACAACTGTTCCGAAACTGCACCGGAAAGGTTGTTGCGCCCATCGTACATGGTGCGTACCAGACCTTCGATATCCAGTCCCGGATTGACGCTGCTCCGTACCTGCTCAATGGTCTCCAGCAATGACGCGAGCCCTTCGAGTGCATAGTACTCACATTGCATCGGGATCAGCACGCTGTTGGCCGCCGTTAATGCATTCAGGGTCAGCATGTTTAACGAAGGCGGGCAATCGATGATGATCCACGTGTATTGCTGTGCGACTTTTTCCAGCGCTTCTTTCAAGCGGTACTCACGCTCGTCGACCTGTAACAATGAGACCTCTGCGGCTGTCAGGTCACTATTTGATGGCAAGACATCAAGGCCCAGGTTTTCCACGTGAATCATAGCTGCCGGAATATCACACTCCGCCTGCAGTACATCCAGGGCCGAGATCTCCAGGGAGCGAGCATCAATGCCGCAACCCACGGAAGCGTTACCCTGCGGGTCAAGGTCTACCAGTAAGGTACGGTAATTCATGTCAGACAGCGCAGAAGCCAGGTTTACGGCTGTTGTGGTTTTTCCAACGCCGCCTTTCTGGTTTGCGACTGCAATAATTCTTGCCATGTATCTTTTACTTTATTGATTCAGTTAATTTGAGATCGACATAATGACGAGATGCCGTTCAGCGTGCAAATACGGTACGGTTAATTTTTCTACCGACTGTACATTGACCCAGCCAGGCAGTTCTTCAAGCTCCACAGTGGGATAAGCGCCCTTCATCGCCAACAGACGCGTGTTTTTATTCGCACTTGGCCTCACCGTCTCAACAAACTCTTTCAACGACGAAAATGCCCTGGATGTGATATTGGCAAAGGTCTGACCATCCCCCAACGCTTCTACCCGTTGATGCAGCGGGTGAATATTAGATAGTTTCAGTGTACGTCCGACGTGGCGGATAAAACGGATTTTTTTCCCTGCGCTATCAACCAGGGTAACTTCCATCTCCGGCTTGATGATGGCCAGTGGCAAACCCGGCAAGCCGGCTCCCGTGCCAACATCGAGCAAGGACCCGGGCTGTAGCCAGGGTGCTATAGACAATGAATCAAGGATATGGCGGGCCAGCAGAAAATCCCGCTCCCGGGGCGCAACAAGATTGTAGGTGCCTGACCACTCTTTCAGTAATGCCATGCAGGTCAGCAAGCCATCAACTGCCGCAGGCGGAACCTCCAGCCCCATCCGGGCAATCCCGGATTCCAGCTTGATACGTTCAGGATGGTTATCGGTCATTCAAATATTGCAGGTTCAAAAACTGATCCTACAGTGTTCCGGTAGACTTCATCTTGGAAACAATTTTCTTTGAAATATCTTTGGCTGCATCGTTGTGATCAAGATCTTTTGAACGCGTGATCATGCTCCACTTGGCCCGATCCTCAACGATATCGAAATAGGTGGTTTCAACATAGACAAAATTTTCCTGCTCGTAAAAACCGGCACCCTCGACGACCGTATACACGTTGGTAAAGCCAGGCGTAAAGTAGCCATAACCACCGCCATAAAAGCCGCTGCCAACCATCTGGGTATAATAATCGGCACGCTCCAGTCGCTCTCCCTTGCCACCGCTGGTGATGAATACAACAATGATTGCGTCCACACTTGCAACTTTAAGATCCTGTTCGGCGTTTTCCCTGGTCAGGCGACCGGCTAAACCGGGCACATCGCTGGATACCAGTGCATTCCTGCCCGACTTACGCAATACGCGCACAATTTCCTGTTCCACAACCAGGCGCTGCAGGGATTCGGGCATCATGGCAACGACAGCAATTCGCTCCCGCTTTTCGATATTCTCGCGACCGGCATCCCATTCGCTGATGACTTTTGTTGTTTTGCAACCGCTCATCAGTAATAAAACAGCTATTACCGCAAGAGATCGCAGGCTAATTCGGATCATTCCAACATCCTCTATAAAATCTGGTTTTAACAAGTAGCGCGTATTCTAACCGTTCTGGCAAGCGTTAACAGGCCTTGATGGTCAGATCGAGTTCTTCAGCCCGATGACAGGCTACCCAATCCCCGTTTTCCATTCTTCTCAGGGCCGGCACTTCAAGTTGGCAACGCTTGACCGAATATGGGCAGCGGCTGTGAAACACGCAGCCTGATGGTGGATCCAGGGGTGATGGCATATCGCCGGTCAGCCCGGTATCAACGGCTGACCGCGCCAGCTTCGGATCCGGTACCGGGACGGCCTTGATCAGGGCGCTTGTGTAGGGATGCAGCGGCCGTTTGTACAAATGATCACGGTAGGAAATTTCCATCGCCCGCCCAAGATACATGACCATGACGCGGTCACTGATATGTTTAACTACCGACAAATCATGGGCGATAAATACCAGCGATAAATTCAGCTTTTTCTGCAAGCTCTTTAGCAGGTTAATAATCTGAGCCTGAATGGAAACATCCAGCGCGCTGACCGGTTCATCACACACAACCAGCTTCGGATTCAAAACCAGGGCCCGCGCAATGCCGATTCTCTGGCATTGCCCGCCGGAAAACTCATGCGGATAGCGGTTCACCTGGTTTGGCAGCAAACCCACCATTTTCATCATACCGCGGACGCGCTCATCCACCTGTACACGTGCGATTTTCGGGAAAAACGTCCACAGGGGCTCGGCAATAATGTCACGGACCGTCATCCTGGGGTTGAGTGCTGCCAGGGGGTCCTGGAAAACGATTTGTAAATCCTCACGCTTTTTCCGCAAGGCTTCTTCGTCCAGCTTGTTGAGGTCTTCACCCATCCACAAAACGCGTCCACGACTGGGCTTGATCAAAGCCAGCAGGGCCCGCGCAAGAGTGGATTTTCCGCAACCGGATTCGCCCACAATACCCAGCGTTTCCCCGGCATTCAGATCAAAGCTCACACCGTTGACCGCCTTGAGCACATAGGTTTTGGGCCGTACCAGGCCGCCTTCGCGGACGGTGAAATCCACCGTAAGATCCTGAACTCTCAGCACCCTGTCATTCATGCCGGTCCACTCAGAAAGCAGCGATAAGCATGGCGGTCTTCAGTCAGTTGCATCGGCGGCTTGTCCTTGCACGCTTCATGCGCTTTTGGACAGCGGTCGCGGAATTTGCAACCCTTGGGCAGTGACAGGAGGTTTGGCGGATTCCCGGGTATGGCGTGTAGCTCCTTGTCATCAGGCCGGTCCAGGCGGGGAACGGACTCCAGCAAGCCCTGCGTATACGGATGCCTGGGATCATAGAAAATCTGTTCTGCCGAGCCACATTCAACGGCTTCACCGGCATACATAACCAGCACCCGCTCACATAAACCGGCGACGACACCAAGATCATGAGTAATCAGGATGATTGCGGTATTAGATTTTTTTCTTAATTCACCCATCAGGTGACTGATTTGAACCTGTACTGTCACATCAAGAGCCGTGGTCGGCTCATCTGCAATCAACAGGTCCGGTTCGCACAACAGACCCATCGCCACCATCACCCTCTGCCGCATACCACCGGAAAACTCATGCGGATACTGGCGCAGACGACGCTCGGGATCAGGAATGCGCACGGCCCGCAACATCTCAACTGCATGCGCCCGGGCCTCGGCCTTGCTCAGTCCCTGGTGATGCCGGACCACCTCGATCATCTGCTTTCCGATCCTCAGGTACGGGTTCAGCGAGGTCAGCGGATCCTGAAAAATCATCGCAATTTCGCGTCCACGGTGCTTATTCAGCTCCGTCGTGCTCATCTTCAACAGGTCCTCGCCCTTGAACAGGGCCTGGCCGTTGACGCGGCCGTTATCCGCAAGCAGGCCCATTAGCGCCATCACAGTCTGGGTTTTTCCAGAGCCCGACTCGCCGACAATGGCCAGCGCATCACCGGCCTTCAGTGAAAAATTCAGCTTGTTAACAGCATGAACCTCACCCTCAGGCGTGCAAAAGCCCACATCCAGGTCTTTTACTTCCAGCAAGGCCATCAGAGTCTGTCCTTGGGGTCGAATGCATCGCGCAAACCATCACCAATATAGTTGAAGCAGTACAGGGTAATAGTCAGAAATACCGCCGGCACGATCAATGTCCAGGGCGCAGACTCCATATCCTGTACCCCGTCGGCGACCAGGGCGCCCCAGGAACTCATGGGCTCCTGCACGCCGAGCCCGAGGAAGCTCAGGAAGGATTCCAGCAGGATAACCTGCGGAATGGTCAGGGTGGCATAAACGATTACCAACCCAAGCAGATTGGGGATAATATGCCGCCTGATAATGGCCCAGTCGCCTACACCACAGGCCCTTGCGGCTTCAACAAACTCCGTATTTTTAAGGCTCAGTGTCTGGCCGCGCACAATACGCGCCATATCCAGCCAGTTGACCGCGCCAATGGCTAAAAATATGAACAAAATATGCCGGCCGAAAACCACCATCAGCAATATCACGAAAAACATGAACGGCAGCGCATAGATAATATCCACCACGCGCATCATCATCCGGTCTGTGGGGCCACCAAAATAACCGGCTACGGCACCATAGCTGACACCAATCAGCAGGCTGACAATCGTTGCCACCAGCCCTACCAACAGTGAAATTCTGCCACCTTCAAGGGTGCGTACCAATATGTCCCTGCCCACCGCATCCGTACCAAACCAGTGGCCACTTTCCACGCTCGGCGGTGATGAGGTGTGATCCCAGTCGGTAAAGTCCGACTCCCAGGAAATCAGCATCGGTCCAAACACCACCAGCAAGAGCATGATGGCCATGATAAACGCACTGTACACCGCCGCCCGGTTTTTAAGCAGGCGGTGCCAGGCATCCTCCCAGGGCGCGCGTCCCTTGACATCGCGGACGCTCAGCGCCGCTTCAAAAGGATCGATAACTGAATTTTCAGTGCTTTTCGTCATATCGAACCTTTGGATTCAGCCAGGCGTAAATCAGATCCACCAGGAAATTCAACACAATGATCAGTACGCCATAGAAAATCACAACACCCATCACCAGTGTGTAGTCACGATTGAGCGCACCTTGCACAAAGTAACTGCCCAGGCCGGGAATGGAAAATATCCGCTCAATCACCACTGAGCCGCTGATCATCCCGGCCGTCGCCGGGCCAAGAAATGATATAACCGGTAACAATGCCGGCCGCAATGCGTGACGGCGGATCACCACAATTTCAGGCAAGCCCTTGGCGCGCGCAGTACGTATAAAGTTACTGTTGAGCACCTCGATCATGCTGGCCCGGGTCAGGCGGGCAATATAGGCCGTCACCGGCAAAGACAACGTCACCACCGGCAACACCATATTCGCAATGCTCCAGTCCCAGCCACCCGCCGGCAACCAGCCGGCATAGACAGCAAGCAACAATATCAATATCGGGGCGATGACAAAATTGGGAACGGAAATGCCGAGCATGGCAAAGCCCATCAGGGAATAATCAATGGCCGTGTTTTGCCTCAGTGCCGCCGCAATGCCAAGCAAGGTCCCCAGGACAAAGGCCAGTATCATGGCCGCCACACCCACGGTCAGTGAAATCGGAAGCCCCTGGGCAATCAGCTCGTTGACCGTCCAGTCCTTGTATTGAAATGAGGGCCCGAAATCAAGCGTGGCAACCTGGCCGAGATAGCGAAAGTATTGTGTCAGTAATGGTTCGTCCAGGTGGTACTTTGCATTCAGGTTGGCTTCGATCTCCGGTGGTAATATTTTTTCAGAATCAAATGGCCCGCCGGGCGCCATCCGCATCAGAAAAAATGCCACCGTAATCAGCATCAACAAGGTCGGTATCAAGCCCAGCAAACGCCGTAACGAGTGTCTCGCCATGCCGGAATCCTGGATCACTCTACTTTATCCTCTGGAACTGTTTCGTCATCTTTCCCATTTGCATCTTCTTCAGTGGCGTCTTTTTCAATTGCCTCTTCTTGAATTACCTCTTCCTGGATCACCCCTTCTTCGATTACCTCTTCTTCGATTACCTCTTTTTCGATTACCTCTTTTTCAGGCACTGCTAACGCTGCGTCATCAACAACAGTGGCTGAGGCCTGATCCGGAGCGGCGGTTTCAATTTCCTCTG
>Ga0190293_1000699_pt1 | contig 11906 bp, 13 predicted proteins | sample 48693001_MG_FD_161671 | JGI IMG/M metagenome (GOLD analysis project Ga0190293, IMG submission 161671) | Hydrothermal vent microbial mat bacterial communities from Southern Trench, Guaymas Basin, Mexico - 4869-30-0-1_MG | ecosystem: Environmental > Aquatic > Marine > Hydrothermal vents >... | reverse complement strand
TAAAGCTGAAAAAACTTTTCAAACCGGGAGACAGGCTGATCACTCTTGAAGGACAATATCACAACGGAATGACCGATAATGAAGATTACATGACTGAAATGAAAAAGATACTGAAGTAATAATGATGTGTCTTTATTTTTCAAGGATAAAGAGGAGGGATAACAACAATGAATATGCCAGGATATAGTGACTCATTAAATAAAAGGGAAAAGCAATGATTATAGATTTAACCCATACACTAAAGAATGGAATAACAGTTTATCCCGGAACAATTTCCCCAACATTTGAACAAGGGAATACCATAGAGAAGGATGGCTTTGCAGAACTAAATATGGCTATGTGTACTCATACAGGAACACACATGGATGCCCCGTCACATATCATTCCCAATGCTAAATCTTTGAGTGATTTTCCTATTGATAAATTTATAGGAAATGCAATTGTTGTTGATTGTTCCGAAAAAATATCAATTAGTTTAGAATCTTTGCGTTTAATCGAAGATAAAATCGAGCTGATAGATTTCATCCTCTTTTATACCGGGTGGCAGGAAAAATGGAATACTTTAAGCTATTTTGATGAATTTCCTATATTAACTCAGGAGGCAGTTGATTGGCTGCTTAACTTTGAACTAAAAGCAATTGGATTTGACACCTTTTCAGTTGACAAGCTGACTGATGAAAAACTCACAAATCATCATTTGCTACTCAAAAGAGAAATATTAATTATTGAAAATATGACTAACCTGGATAAGCTAAATGGAAAGTTTTTTGAATTAAATTGTATTCCCTTAAAAATTGAAAATTCTGATGGTTCACCGATAAGAGCATTTGGACGAATTTTAAGTGAATAATGAAAGTTTTGGCTATAAGACTGAAATAAAAAAAATACTGGAGAAATAATCACCGGTTAATACTACGTTGATGAAAATTTTCTGGCCTTTTAAATTTTCATCCCATTTGTTTATTGTTTTCTACAAAAAAAATCAATATCTAAATATAACCAAATCGGGTATAATAGCGTATAGCATAAGAAAAAGGAGTTTGGAATGAAGAAAATAATAAAATTTGGTGAAGATGTGGGTGGATTTGATATCCCGGTTGTAAATGAACGGGAAATTAGAGCAGGTGCCGGAATATTGTTTTTAATGATGATTATCTCAATAATGACAGTAATTTTAAAAGGAGATTTTTTGCTGCTGAAATATGCGATTGTAATATTCCTGGCAGATTTCCTGATAAGAGTCTTTGTTAATCCTAAATTTTCTCCTATCTTAATAATCGGACGTTTGATCGTCAGAAATCAGGTTCCTGAATATGTTGGTGCCCAGCAGAAAAAGTTTGCCTGGATAATTGGTTTGGTTTTTGCTGTTATTATGTTCATTCTCATAATTGTAGTAAATACTTATAGCCCGATAACAGGTATAATTTGCTTGATTTGCCTTATATTCCTTTTCTTTGAATCGGCCTTTGGTATTTGTCTTGGGTGCAAATTCTATTCAATGATCTATAAGGAAAAAGCTCAATACTGCCCCGGTGAAGTGTGTGATGTAAATTCAAAGCAGGATATTCAAAAAATTTCCAAAACTCAGATAGTCATTGTTTTTGGATTTATTATATTTATTGTCCTTACAGTTCTTTTATTTAATGATAATCTTATTGAAACTCCGCATGCTTTGTTTGGAATTGAACATCCTAAATAACCTGAACTAAAGTTTTGATCCTAAAAATGTAAAATTATATCTCCAAAAGGTTTTTACACCTGTCAATAACCAATAGGGATATTGGAAAAAAGATCTGTTTATTGTATTAATTAGTTTATACCATTACAGGAGATGATAGAAATGATGTTTAATAAACAATCTTACAAATTCAGACAAAAAGAGTTATTTAAAAAAGTAAAATCCGGACTAATATTGCTTTTCGGGAATGAAGAAAGCCCGATGAATTATACGGATAATCCCTATCGCTTCAGACAGGACAGCACTTTTCTTTATTATTTCGGACTATCCCGTCCGGGCCTGATAGCACTTCTTGATGCATCCGTAGGCGAGGTTACCATTTATGGTGATGATTTTACAATTGAGGATTTTGTGTGGATGGGGAAACAGCCGGAAGTTGCTGAGTTGGCATCATTGTGTGGCGTTGAGCAGACCGGTAGTTTAAGTGACTTATACAAACGAATAACCGGTGCAAAGCAAAAGAAAGAGACACTCCATTTCCTGCCTCAATACAGACATGATAATGTACTCAAACTTATGGATCTTACAGGGTTTACTTCTCAGCAAATTAAATCAGATGTTTCAGATGAATTGATTCTGGCAGTTGTGTCACAGCGAAATTATAAAACAGAGGAAGAAATTGCTGAAATTGAAAAAGGGATTGATATTACAGTAGACATGCATGTCAAAGCCATGAGAATGGTCGAGCCCGGCATGAGTGAACTTGATGTGGTGGTTGAAATAGAGAAAATTGCCCGTGCGGCCGGGGGAGATATCTCCTTCCCGACCATTGCAACAATTAATGGGCAAACATTACACAACCATTATCATGGCAATACAATTAAAAATGGACAATTGTTCCTCCTCGATTGTGGCGCTGAGACCCCTATGGGCTATGCCGGTGATCTATCGAGTACTTTTCCTGTGGGGAAGACATTCAGCAATATTCAGAAAGATATATATTCATTGGTTCTAAATGCACACTATGCCAGCGTGGATTCCCTGAAACCGGGAATTCATTTCAGGGAAGCACATCGTGCCGCTTGTCTTACAATTACTAAAGGTCTAAGTGATCTGGGTCTGATGAAGGGCGATGCTGAAAGTGCTGTGAATGCAGGCGCACATGCTCTGTTCTTCCCATGCGGTACAGGACACATGATGGGGCTGGATATTCATGATATGGAGAATCTCGGGGAGGAATTTGTAGGTTATGACAGCGAACCCAAGAGTACACAATTCGGTCTTAAATCATTAAGGCTGGCCAGGAAACTTGAGCCCGGTTTTGTATTGACAATAGAACCGGGTATCTATTTCATCCCTGAATTGACCGATCAGTGGAGATCAGAAGGTAAACACAATGAATTTCTTAATTATGATGAAATTGACAAGTTCAGAAGATTCGGAGGCATCAGAAATGAAGAAAATTATCTAATCACTGAAGAAGGTAAACGGTGCCTGGGAAACAAAATCAAGCCGATGCAAATTGAAGAGATTGAAGTATTAAGGAAAGGATAAGAGATCTGCTGTGAAGGAAAATTTATCTGAAGATATTTTTCAGAATATAAAAATATTAGGATCTGATGATATCAGATCTCTTGTCTCTATGAGCGAAGCTATCGATGTAATGGCCAAGGCTTTCTCGGGTTATTCTTCCGGTATTAGCCAGATGCCTCAGCGTTATGTGTCCGGTATTCCGGGATCAGGGCTGGATATCTTTTTTAAACCTGCATATGATAAACGCCTGGGTCGAATTGCTGTAAAAATACTTACTCAAAAAAGAGGAGGATCTCTTGGGGAGATTCCGGCAATTCTTGGTGTTGTTCTGCTGCTGGATATGAACACGGGGGCAATACTTTCAATGATTGACGGCACCTATCTGACAGCCTTGCGTACAGGTGCAGCAAGTGGGATAGCAACAAAACTTCTTGCCCGGGAAGATGCAGAGACTATCGCAGTCTTTGGCTGCGGGACACAGGGGAAAACACAATTGGAAGCAATTTGCAATGTTCGTCCAATAAAACAGGCATTATTATATGACATTAATATTGATGCTGCTGAGAATCTAAAATCTACAATGGCTGAAAGGCTGGATATTTCGATCCATATTGAGCAAAAGTTACAAAATTTAAAACAAGCTGATATTATTTGCACAGCTACAAATTCCATAAAATCTCTTTTCAGCAGAAATGATCTTAACTATGGTGTTCATATAAATGCAATAGGATCATATAAGCCCGAAATGCAGGAACTTGATCCCCGTATAATTAAATCCGGAATTTTATTTACTGATTCCCGTGAGGCTGTTTTAAAAGAATCCGGAGACCTGATTAAGCCCTTAAAAGATGGTGTTTTTTCAGAAAACATTATCAGGGGCGAGATAGGAGATGTTATTAATAGTAATGTCAGCGGTCGAGAAACAACGGATGATATTACAATTTTTAAAAGTGTAGGACTGGGTGTACAGGACCTGTTTATTGCCAATTTGATATACAATAAGTTTAAAGGAGATTAATCATCAAAAATTATCCCAGCATTTTTAATGATGTAATCGGTCCGGTAATGCGAGGCCCATCAAGTTCCCATACTGCCGCGGCCCACAGGATCGGGACCTTTGTACGGCAATTGGACAGATCAGCTTTTGCGAAAGTAATTGTTAAATTTGACAGATCAGGATCTTTGCCTACTACTTACCTTGGGCAGGGTTCTGCCATGGGTCTTGCCGGAGGCCTGTTGGGAATTGAATTGACTGATCCTAAGATCATAAATTTTGAAGAACATCTAAAAAAGAGCAATTTTACGATAGAATACATAATTACAGATCTCGAATGTAAACATCCGAATGCCTATCAGATAAACGTTGAGTATATTGACGGGGAAAAGTTTCAAGTTCTTGCTGTTTCAACGGGTGGCGGAATGTTTGAAATTATTGAATTAAACGGTAGTAATGTTTCCATGAAAGGGGACTATTTTGAAACTCTGATTTTTTTTCAGAATCTTCCTGATGAAAAGTTGAGTGAATTCAATAAGAAGATCAAAATTAGCCCTTTTAATATTGTTTTCAATATTATTAATGGCAAAAATAAAAGATTATTGGTTAATATAAAATCCAGAGAGTCCCTGAATTTCAAACTTTCAGAGATTCCCGGTCTGGAAAAATATATGATCAGATTCTCGGAAGTATGCCCGGTTTTGCCAGTTACATCTGGTTTTAATTTAGATTTGCCATTTACTTCGGTAAAAGAAATATTGAGTTTGGCTGAGAAAGAGAACTTATCTTTGTCAGATCTGGCGATCAGATATGAAAAAACACGATCTGGTTTAGATGCAGAAACCATTTTGGAAAAAATGGAAGAAATTGCAATCATTATTAAGAAATCAATAAAAGATGGGCTGGAGGGAACTAATTATAAAGACAGAATACTGGAAACCCAATCAACATTAATTGCAAAAGCAGAAAAGAAAAGATTAATCGGTAAATCTGTAAATAATAAAATTATTGCTTATACAAGTGCTTTGATGGAAGTGAAAAGCTCAATGGGGCTTATTGTTGCTACGCCGACAGCAGGGGCCTGCGGTGTTGTGGGAGGAGCTTTGTTCGGTTCTGTGGAAAATCTGGACTTTGATATCAAAAAGATAGCGAGGGCCTTTCTGGCCGCAGGGATCGCCGGAGTATTTATTGCCGATAGATATACTTTTTCTGCCGAAGAGGGTGGTTGCCAGGTGGAAACTGGTTCCGGAGCAGCCATGGCAGCAGCAGGATTGGTTGATATGAATGGAGGCACTGCCAGGCAGGCTTTGGCTGCTGCATCCATGGCTTTGCAGAACCAGTTAGGCCAGGTTTGTGATCCTGTAGCTGTTCGGGTTGAAGTTCCCTGTCTTGGTAAAAACATAATGGCAGCGACAAATGCTCTGAATTCATCTATTATGGCCATTTCAGGATATGATCCTGTCATCCCCTATGATGAAGTTATTGATGCAATGAGATCTGTAGGGGAATCTCTCCCCTCTTCTTTGTGCTGCACAGGCCTTGGTGGGCTTGCACAAACTCCAACTGGGAAAACTTTGTTCAGAAAGTTCAATTCTTAAGTAAATGGGATAACAGAGTGTGTGAGTAATGATACAAAAACCGACGAATAGAAGTGAGATTAAAAAAATAGGAGCAGAGAAATTATGATATTTAGATTAAGTATATGGATAGTTATGATTGCAGGAGGTATTGTTGGCGGTTATTATATTGATAATATACTATTTGAAAATATTCATGTTAATATGATTTTTCGTGTTATTAGTTTTGTTATTGGTGCATTTCTCATATTTTTAGTAATAAAAATCAGTAAAAATACAGGAAGAACACTTGCAAAGTATGGCAGAAAAGGCGAATTAAGGAGAATGGAAACTAATGCCCTTGTCAGAAAGGGAGTTTATAAATATATGCGGCATCCTATGCATTTAGGATTATTTGGTTTCCCTCTGGCCATTGCTTTTTTAGTAATGTCACCATCATTTATACTTATTCTCGCTCCAATTGAAATATTGATGATGCTAATAATGATAAAAGTAATTGAAGAGCCAGAGGCTATTAGTAAATTTGGAGATGAGTATTATAATTACAAAAAGCAAGTACCCTGGTTTTGTTTTAAAATAAAATGCTTAAAAGAATTATTTAAAAGTGTTCCAAGCGAATATGATAAAAGATGAAGTTCTAAACAGGTGCTCATGATGGTATGTGCCTGATGTAACAGGAGCTATTTTTTCAGAATAAAATTAAAGATCCTTCCTTCCAGATCTCCCCTCCGGTAGGACGGAAAATTTTTGTTGCAGAATGTGCAGATTCCGGAGTGAGTAATGTTGTTTGCCGGTATCCCCTGCTCTATCAGACATAATTCTACCCCCTTTGTAACATCCATATCATATCCTTTCGGAGTTTTTGCAAAGATCTTATTTGAAAAGCTGAAATCTTTAAATTTATCAACTACATCCTGCTGCACTGTGTAACATTTTCCTTCAATTGCAGGTCCTGTATGGAAAAAGAGATTATTGGTGTCTGTCCCCTTTTGCTTCAGGATATTCAGCAGGTTTATCCCGATCTTTGAATGGAGCCCCCTCCAGCCGACATGGATCACCCCCGCTTCTCTTCCATTTTTTGAGTGGAAGAATAACGGTACACAGTCCGCTGTTCTGATAACAGCAAGGACATTTTTTTCACTGAGTATCAGTCCGTCCCCTTCTGGATAACCTCTCACTTCATCAGTAAAAAATATTCTATCACCATGCACCTGATCCAGTTGAATAGTTTTCTCCGCGATAAAATATTCATTAATATGATCTACTTCTGCATCAATCTCAGAATATCCGAGAATCAATGCGCTATTTTCAAAGAAATGAAATGCTGATCCTTTGTGTTCCACTCTTTTTAATATCATTACTGGAATTGTCACACTTAGAATAATCTACTGTCAAGGTGAACCAATATAATTACCCTCACTCCTGACCCCTCTCCTTCTGGGAGAGGGAAAGAGTTTTTTATTCATCTGATGCTGAATGTTGATGGCTTCGACAGGCTCAGCCACCGGAGAAAAACTGGTCACTGAGCTTGTCGAAGTGACCAATAGAAACCAGGCCACCGATGAGAAGTAGTTAGTTTTCTCCCCCTTCAGGGTGGTACTCCGGATATTTGTCAATATTGAAAAAGGCCCCTAAATCCCCTGAAGGGGACTTGACTTTGCAGCTCTTTCTCCCCCTTTAGGCAAGGCGAATTCACCTTATCTCCCAGAGGGAGAGAAACACAGATTTCAATATAAAATCTTTTTGAGTGCCCCTCTCCTTCTGGGAGAGGGGTTGGGGTGAGGGATTTGATACGGTTGTCAAGAACTACAATGTTGTTTACAATATTTTTTATAAGGAAAAATAATTATGGGAAAAATCAGAGAATTGATATATTGTCAGGAGTGCGGCGAGAAGCTTGATAATGTAAAAGTGGATGGCAGGGAGAGGATGAAGTGTAACTCTTGTGAGAAGATCGCATACGAGAATCCTGTTCCGGCTACCGCTGCAGTACTATTTAATGACAAAGAAGAACTCCTCCTTGTTAAAAGAAATGTTGAGCCGAAAAACGGGGAATGGTGCCTTCCCGGAGGATTTACCGAGATTGGAGAAACTCCCGCAGAATGCTGTTTAAGAGAGTTGGAGGAAGAGACCGGATTAACAGGCTCGATCGGAAGGATTATCGGATCGGTTCCCGGCGTTAACCCTTTTTACAAATCTGTTTTAGTTACGGGATTCAGTATCTCAAAGTTTTCAGGTGAACTTAAGGCCGGAGATGATTCTGATGAGGCTGGATTCTTTGAACTGAGTAATTCCCCGGAAATTGCATTTAAAAGTCACAGAGAGCTCTTAAAAACATATGTGGACAAAGAATTGTACTCGGCAGACAAGAGAATTCTTAAATCCATGGGAGCATATGTTATAACGAGCGGAGATCACATAAATATTGCAGAGATTGCCTGTGAGGCCGGCGCAAAAATAATTCAATACCGGGACAAAAAATCTACTCAGGCTGAAAAGTTAAATATAGCTGAATCGATTTGTAAAATAACCCGAAAATCAGGAACTCTGTTCATTGTTAATGATGATATTGATATTGCTCTGATCTCAGGAGCAGATGGAGTTCATCTCGGGCAGGATGATATATCTGTCAAAGATGCCAGGAAGATAGTTCCTCAGAATTTTATTATCGGGAAGTCTACCCACTCTTTAGAGCAGGCAATGGCTGCTGAGAGGGATGGAGCTGACTATATCGGGATAGGCCCTGTATTTAAAACACCGACGAAGGAAGATTACATCCCTATCGGAGTTGAGACCGTAAAAAAAGTGATAGACAATGTTAAGATTCCCTTCGTCTGCATCGGAGGATTGAATATGGGCAACATTCAGGAACTGATCGACCTCGGAGCAACAAATTTCGCAATGGTCCGTGAATTCGGATCAGACACAAAAAATAGTGTAGAAAGAATCAACAACCTGATCTCCGGGAATTAAGTCTCTTTTTGAACTAAATTAATCGTCGAGGATGTGTTTTTCTTTATCCTTTTCGATCCGATCTAGATTATTTGTGTTCTCATCTACTAATTTCTGAAAATCTTCATAAAATCTTTTTTCTTCATCTTCAGAGATATCTTTGTCATCTTGCATCTTTTTGACCATATCTCTGTATTCCCTTCTGATGTTTCTGATCTGAGTTTTTCTCTCTTCAGTGTATTTTCTCAGGGTTTTGATGATATCCAATCTTCTTTCCTCATCCAGAGGAGGGACCGGAAGCTTGATCACTTTTCCATCTGAAAACGGATTCAGGTCCAGGTTTGATGCTCTTAAGGTTTTTTCAATATCTGCGATGATATTGTTGTCCCATGGCTGAATTACGATCATATTAGGTTCCGGGACAGAAAGAGTGGCTACCTGATTGATCGGAGTGGATGTCCCGTAATAATCAACTGAAAGGCCGTCAAGTACATTTATTGATGCTCTGCCGGTCCTGAACTTTGATATTTCTTTAATGTATGCGTTAATCTTTTCTTTGAATTTTCCCTTGGCCTCATCCATGATCTCATTTAACATATCAGCCCCCTTTGCTTATTAAAGTCCCAATGTCTTTTTTTATAACCGAATTATAAATGTTGTTCTTTTTGTTTAAATTGAAGATCTTGATATTAAGGCCGTTCTCTTTGCATAGGCTTACTGCAGTGCTGTCCAGGACTTTCAACTCTTTGGCAAGGACTTCCGAATACGAAATGGTGTCAAATTTTACAGCATCACTGTTCTTGTTCGGATCATGAGTGAATACACCGTCAACCATGGTTGCTTTTAGGAGAATGTCTGCTTTTATCTCTATTGCCCTTAAAGCAGCGGCAGTATCTGTAGAGAAGAAAGGGCTGCCTGTCCCGGCAGAAAATATAACTACCCGATTCTTTTCGAGATGCCTCATCACTCTTCTCTGAATGAAAGGTTCAGCGATCGATTTGATCTCAAGAGCTGATATAAGCCTTGTGATAAGGCCGGTCTTTTCAAGTGCGGCCTGAAGAGCTATACCATTGATCATGGTCGCGAGCATTCCCATGTAATCGGCAGATGTCCGGTCTATTCCCAGGTTATCGCCTCTTCCTCCACGGAAGAAGTTGCCGCCACCTGTAACTATTGCTATTTGAACACCGAGATCGTGGACTGATTTGATCTGGTTGGAAATTGAATTAATCGTGTCTTCGGAGATACCGAAAGAACTATCTCCTTTTAAAGCTTCTCCGCTGAGTTTTAGAACAATTCTTTTATATTGCGGAATATCATCCATTTTAAAATTCTTCGCCGACCTCATAGCGGGTGAATCTTTTAATTACAATGTTCTCCCCGATCTTATGAATTTGCTCTGTAAGGAGACTTTCGATCGTAAATTGATCATCCTTAAAATATGTCTGATTCAGAAGGCATGCTTCTGAATAGTATTTTTTAAGTTTGCCTTCAACAATATTATCAATAATATTTTCAGGCTTTCCGGAGTTTTTCAGCTGTTCCCTGATTATCTCTTTCTCTTTATCAATAACATTCTCCGGAATATCTTTGCTTGAGATATATTCGGGACTCATTGCAGCTATCTGCATGGATACATCTTTTGTGAACTGAATAAAATCTTCATTTTTTGCTACAAAATCTGTTTCACAGGCGACTTCGATCAGAACGCCTATTCTGTTATTGTTATGAATATATGAGTTGATCACACCCTGATTAGTTGCTCTTGATGATTTTGATTTTGCCTTTTCGTAACCTTTCTTTCTGAGATGCTCAATAGCTTTATCATAATCTCCGGAAACCGCTTCCAGAGCTTTTTTACACTCCAGAATACCGATTCCGGTATGCTCTCTGAGCTTTCTTACCATTGCCATATCTACGGACATTATTAATTCTCCTCAGCTGGTGTTGACTCTTCTGATTCTGTTTCAGGTTCTTCGGAATCAGCCTCTTCCTTCCTTGCATTTTCAAGTTCAATATCTTTTTGGATCTTCTTTTCGAGTCCGGCCTGAACTGCTTCACCGAATTTAGATACAAATAACTTGATAGATCTTATTGCATCATCGTTTCCGGGTACCGGGTAGGCAATACCGTCAGGATCTGCATTGGTATCAACAATACCGACTATCGGGATACCAAGCTTCTTTGCTTCGAAAACAGCAATATCTTCAAAATTTGAATCTATAATGATAATTACATCAGGAACACCTTTCAGGTTACGCATTCCCCAGAGGTTTTTGTGTAATTTCTTATATATTTTTTCAAGTTTCGATTGCTCTTTTTTACTTTTAACATCCCATCTTCCATCCCTCTTCATTTCGTCAAGGTCAAGAAGTTTTTCAATACTTTTCTTGATCATCTGGAAGTTAGTTAAAAGTCCTCCGAGCCATCTTTTGTTAACATAATGGAGTTGAGATTCGCCTGCGATCTCAGCTATTATTGTTTGAGCCTGCTTTTTTGTCCCGACGATCAGAGCTTCTCCACCCTCAGCAACAACATCTGTTACGAATCCAAGTGCAGTTCTGAACATCTCTATGGATGTTTGCAGATCGATTATATAAATTCCGTTCTTTTTCCCGTAAATATAGGGTTTCATCTTGGGGTTCCATTTCCGGACCTGATGCCCGAAGTGAACTCCTGCTTCCAACATTTCTCTCATGCTTACTGATACCATAATTCCTCCTACCTCTTATGGTACTGAGAAGCTTTTCTTGCTTTCAATAAACCATATTTTTTTCTTTCTTTTTCTCTTGAATCTCTTTTAAGTAATCCGTTCTTTTTAAGAGTTGGCCTTAGCTCTGAATTAAATTCGAGTAAAGCACGGGATACTCCAAGCTTAACCGCATCAGCCTGAGCGGAAACACCACCACCGTTAATGTTGAGATATAAATCGAAGTTTTCGGTATTATTTGTAAGTGCAAGGGGTTGATAGATGGAGAGTTTGTGAATTTTTTGTGGGAAGTATTCATCAAATGACCTCTTCCTCTTGTTCACAACCAGTTTTACTTCTCCTTTTCCCGGCCGCAGGTATACCCTTGCAACACTGGTTTTCCTTCTGCCTGTACCGTAATATTGAACTATGCTCAAACTGTCCTCCTTAGAAAGTTAATGTTTCAGGCTGTTGTGCTTTATG
>Ga0190293_1000696_pt1 | contig 11914 bp, 11 predicted proteins | sample 48693001_MG_FD_161671 | JGI IMG/M metagenome (GOLD analysis project Ga0190293, IMG submission 161671) | Hydrothermal vent microbial mat bacterial communities from Southern Trench, Guaymas Basin, Mexico - 4869-30-0-1_MG | ecosystem: Environmental > Aquatic > Marine > Hydrothermal vents >... | reverse complement strand
ATGGCTCTTTATCTGGTAAGCAATAATTTAACGATAAATGATGTCTTAGAAAAAGGAGATACAATTTCATTTCCACAGTCAGTAATAAGTTTCTTTAAAGGTGATTTGGGTCAGCCTGTTGGTGGTTTCTCAAAAAAATTGCAAAAAATTATATTAAAAGATGTCAAACCATATACCAACAGGCCAAACGCCCATTTGGAACCGGTAAATTTTGAAAAGGAATTTGAAGATTTCAAATCTAAATACCAAAAAGGAAGACCTGTTAAATTAGATTTTACTGAATTTTTATCTTATAAGTTGTACCCTAAAGTATGGGATGATGCACATCTTCATTATTTGGAATATGGAAATATAACCCGAATTCCAACCGAAAACTTTTTCTATGGTTTAAAAGAAGGAGAAGAAATAATGATACAGCTAGATGAAGGAAAGGTTATAAATATTGAATTATTATCCATCAACAAACCAAACAGTGATGGTTATAGAACTGTCTTTTTCAAAGTGAACGGTCAGTCAAGAAATATTCAGATTTTAGATGAATCCCTCAATATTGAAAAGCATGAAAATCAAAAAGCAGATCCTAATAATGAAAATCATATAGGGGCTCCATTACAAGGACTTATATCTGAAATATTTGTCAAAAAAGGTCAAAAAGTTAAAAAAAATGAAGCTCTGTTTATAATTGAGGCCATGAAAATGGAAACTACCATTACGGCACCCAAAGATCTTGAGATAACCATGGTTTTTCTAAAAGCCGGTGAAATGCTAAATGCCGATGATTTAGTACTTGATGTGATCTAAGCAGGTAAAACTATTTCAAATCGATAGTTCAATAATAAATGGTATTAAACCTCATCAGTCAGCTGACGGACTGAACCCATTAATAGGAATCGATACAGGTCGAGGTATTAAACCAATATCCCGCTGAAAAAGCGGGATTAGATTTCAACAAATTGTATTCACCATTACCTTTTGTTTTAAGAAAATTAAAACATAGGTCAATCTAACAATTCTGTTAATTTTTGAAATTCAATTTTTGCTTCTTTGTTCTCGTAAAGAATTGCATAAACAGTATCTATAATTGGAGTATTGGCCTGATTTCTTTGATTGATCTTATACGCACTCTTTGTTGCATAATAGCCTTCAGCAACCATACTCATTTCCATCATAGCAGATTTTACGGTATAACCTTTACCTATCATGTTACCAAACATTCGATTTCGACTAAATACTGAATACCCTGTTACCAATAGATCTCCCAGATATGCCGAATTATTGATATTTCTTTTCATTTTATGGACTTTCTTTATAAAGCGTTTCATTTCTCGAATGCCATTTGACATTAAAACCGCCTGAAAATTATCGCCATAACCCAAGCCATGAGCAATTCCGGCAGCCATAGCAAATATATTCTTTAGCATAGCTGCATATTCGGTGCCAATGATATCATCAGATATCTTTGTTTTTATATATCTTCCGGCAATCTTTTCAGATAGACAAATAGCTTTTTTTTCATCCCGGCAAGCTATTGTCAAATAAGACAATCGCTCCATGGCCACTTCTTCTGCGTGACACGGTCCTGTGATCACTCCAATATTTTCGAAGGGAACATTCAACACATCATGAAAGTGTTCACCCACAATAAGACCGGTTTCAGGCACAATTCCTTTTATTGCAGAAAAAATAATTTTTCCATCAAGCGGAATTTTAATCTTATCTAACTCTAATTTTAAAAAGGCTGAAGGAATCGCAAAAATAAGACAATCGGCATAGTTGATCATCTCATTGATGTCATCTGTTAGAAACAATTTATCGGGATGTAGGTCTGCTGAGCTCAGATAATTAGGATTGTGGTTGTTTAGTTTTATATGTTCAATAACATACTTACTTCGCATATACCATCCTATTTCATCCAAATTCTCAGATAACATTTTTACAATAGCAGTAGCCCAACTACCTCCACCAAAAACCGCAATTTTATTTTTTGCTGACATAAATATTTTTAAAAAGTATTTCAAAAGTAACAAATTTAGAGAACTTACTTAATCATAGGAATTGATTATTTTTTTCTATAAATTTACAGTACAACCTCTTTACTATGAACAAAGATGAATCAAATCAAAAAAATGAGGGAACGAGGAGTAAATCCTCCTCAGAGTCATCAAAAAAAACGGTTAGCAGCACTGAAAAATTAATTGAAGATGTTAAGGATGTTGCCAAGAAAGGTTTTGAAAATGTAAAAGAAGCCATTGATGAAATTGGAATAGACACTGATGATTTCAAAAAAGATGTCAAAGAAGGTGCAAAAAATATTAAAGCAAAAGCCAAGGAGTTAGTAAAAGAATTAGACGAAAACACTAAAGAATTTCAAGAAGATGCGATGTCTGCCGGAAGGGATTTTAAAAAAGGTGCCAAAGAGGCTTTCGAAGACTTAACTGAACAAAATGAAAGCAAAAGAGTTTTAGTTGGTATATTAGCAATTATACTCGGTACTTTGGGTATTCACAAATTTGTTTTGGGATATGTGAAAGAGGGTTTAATTATGCTCTTGGTAACAGTTGCATCTTTAGGGTTTGGTGTCTGGCTAACAGGCTTAATTGGCCTTATCGAAGGAATAATATATTTAACTAAAACCGACGAAGAGTTTTACAAAGCTTATCAGCTAAATAAAAGATCTTGGTTTTAATAATTTAATATAAATATGGAAATAGTAGATGAAAGTGGCAATAAAGTTCCACCACCACAAGAAAATAAAAAATTGATTGCAGGAATTTTAGCAATAGTTTTAGGTCCTTTAGGAATACATAAATTTATCTTAGGGTATCAAAAGGAAGGTATTATCATGTTGCTAGTGTCAATATTAACCTGTGGAATAGGTGCCGGAGTTATGGCGTTAATCGGGTTAATTGAAGGAATCATTTACCTTACTAAAACAGATGAAGAGTTTTATGAAATTTATCAGGCAAATCAAAAAACCTGGTTTTAAACTGTACTGCTCTCATTATTCAATCTTTTCTCTAATTCGGCCTGAAATTCTTCCATTACCGGGTTTACGGTACTTTCAGGTAAATCTGCTATTCGAATATACATTAAACCATCAACCGAATTATTGAATTTCGGATCTACATTAAACGCAACCAATCTTGCATTTTGTTTTACATATTTTTTCAAAAGAACCGGCATGCGTAAATTTCCAGGCTCAATTTCATCAATGATCCTGTCGAATTTATTCATGTCTGCTTTGGTATTATCAAAAACAAAATCCTTATCTGCATCCTTTAACTTTACCTTATACTCTTTTTTTGGCGAGACATATTGCGCCATAAAAGGATCGTAATAATGAGACTTCATAAATTCGATCATCAGTGATTTTGAAAAATTAGAAAAATTATTACTGATACTCACTCCTCCCATTAAATATTTGTATTGAGGATATCGTAAGGTTACGTGAATGATTCCTTTCCAAAGCAAAAACAATGGCAATGGTTTCTGTTGATATTCTTTAATAACAAAAGCCCTTCCCATCTCAATGGTTGCTTTCATCATAGAAAACAATTCAGGTTCAATTCTAAACAATTCATTGACATAGAACCCCTCAATACCAAATTTCTTAAAGATATCATCACCCATTCCCATTCTATAGGCTCCAACAATCTTCAAACTGATCTTATCCCATAAAAATAAATGTTTATAGAAATCATCATATTTATCCAAGTCTAAAGCTTTATTAGTGCCTTCTCCAACTTCTCGAAAAGTGATTTCTCTCAACCTTCCAATTTCTAATAGAATGTTTTTAATATCTTTAGTATCTGCTAGGTATATCTTGTAATTTCTACTACTAAAAAGAAGAGCATTCTTTTTATCTAATAATGCTACTTCCTTTTCAATTACCTCTCCCGAAACCGGTGACATGATCTTATTCGGGGTTTTAGACCTTTTAAAATTTATCGTATCCAAATATTTAGATTCTTTTTCAAAAGGGTTTGCCAGCATATATGTTTTTTTCCTCAGATAATTTTGATACTCATCCAAAGTTTTAAAGCTATCCTGTTCTTTAACTGATATAGGATTTCCTATTCTAACTTTGATGATTTTATCTTTCTGATTTAATAATTCCGAAGGTATTTTGGCTGTTCTTAAAGTACCGCTTATATTGGACAAGAAATAAAATAAGCGACTGTTTTTGGCATGAAAATATACAGGAATAACCGGCACTTTAGCCTTCTTTATTAACTTAATTGCTCCTTCTTCCCATGGTTTATCCACAACCAATTTTCCATCTTTAAAAGTAGAAACTTCACCTGCAGGAAAAAGACCCAATGGGCTTCCATTCTTTAAATGAAGTAATGCATTCTTTATACCTCCTAAATTGGTTTTTATATCCTTTCTGTCTTCAAATGGGTTTACAGGAATAAAATATTTTTTTAGAGGTTCTATTCTAAGTAATAAAAAAGTAGATAGTGTCTTAAAATCAGACCTTTTTTCTAAAATCAATTTTAACAATAATATCCCATCCACTCCTCCAAGAGGATGATTAGAGATGGTTATAAATGCCCCTGATTTTGGAATTCTTTCTAAATCTTCTTTCGGAACTTCGAATTCAATTTTAAATTCTTTTAAAACGGCATTCAAAAAATCAATATCAGATTTATCTTTATGCTTTTCATATATATCATTTAATTGTGATATACATAATACTTTGATAAGTAGCCAACCAATAAAAGTGCCGATAAAGCCCAACTTATCCAGATGAATTACTTTTGCAATCTCTTTGGAGCTAACTATTCCCATATTCAAATATATTAAAACTTAGAGAACTACTATCTGGGCAGTTTCTCTACTTAACTGCTTAACTAATACTTCTTTTCCCTTTTCAATTTCTCTAAGAGCAGCATCTGTGTAATGTCTGATCGTATATAATGTTAAATTATTATTATAGAGCACCTTATACTTCGTACTTAAAATTTCTAACAAGGGCTTAAAATTATTAAAATTATCTTCAATACACACGGTAAAACTAATTGCAGAATTTTGTATTAGGTTTACCTTCATTTTAAATTGATGCAAATAATCAAAAATTTCACTGATATCACCCTCCATGACAAAGTTAAATTCCTTATCGGAAATAGAAAGCAAAATTTGATCCTTTTTAACAATATAACATGGAGTTTTTGGGTTAATATTTATTCCTTTACCCACTATAGTCCCATTATCTTGGGGTTTTATAAATGATTTTACAAACAGTGGTATTTCCTTTCTTTGAAGTGGTTGCAAGGTTTTCGGATGAATGACAGATGCTCCAAAAAAAGCCATTTCTATTGCTTCTTTATAGGAAATCTGATTTAATAGAACCGTTTTATCAAATTCTCTTGGATCTGCATTCAATACCCCCGAAACGTCTTTAAAAATAGAAACCTCTTTTGCTTGTACACAATATGCAAAAATAGCTGCTGTATAATCTGACCCTTCCCTTCCAAGAGTAGTTGTATTGTCATTTTCATCACTGGCAATAAATCCTTGAGTTATGCTAAATGTTGAATTGCCAATATTTTTCTTGATCAACTTACAAGATTCCTCCCAATTAACCTTCGCACCCCTGTAATTACTATTTGTTTTTATACATTTTCTTACATCCAACCATTGATGAGTTACTCCATTTTCAAGTAAAAAGGTGCTGCATATTTTTGTTGAAATCAATTCTGCAACGCTAACCACCTGATCGTAAACAAAATTATAATCAGTTGATTTATTACTACGAAAAAAATCCTTTATTCCAATCAGATAACTGTTTATCTCTTTATAAATCCGGTGATCTTGATCTACAAACAGATCAATTAATATGCTTTGGTGAAAATCCTTAACAAAATCAATCCTCTTATTTAAATCACCTTTTTTATTAAAATACGATTCAACAATATCTTCAAAAGCATTGGTCATTTTACCCATGGCTGAAATAACCAATATCAAATTATGATGACCCAGTTTTTTTAGAACCTCTAAAATATTTTTAACACCGTTTGCATCTTTAACAGATGCACCACCGAATTTATAAATTCTCATTCTTATTTTTTGTTGTTGTTTTCGGATTGGCTCTTACTCAAAACAAATTTTTTCAATGCAGCTTTGTCTATTTGTGCAACTCGCCAGTTTTTAAAAATAGTAGCTCCAGTTGATTTATAAAAATCTATAGCTCTTGTATTCCAATCCAGCACTTCCCATTCAACTCTTTTAAAATTGTTATCATAAGCATATTTTAAAACATTGGTATAGAGTGCATTACCTACTCCTTTGCTACGGCAATTTTCTTTTACAACGAGGTCTTCTAAATGAATTGATCTTCCTTCCCATGTAGAATATCTTTCATAATACAATGCCATTCCCACAATTACATTATCCATTTCAGCTACAAAGGCTTTAAAAGCAGGAGATTTTCCAAAACCGTCTTTGATCAAATCTTCTTCTGTGATTTTTACCGCATTCGGCTCCTGTTCAAAAATAGCCAATTCTTTTATTAATTCTAATACAGAATGCATATCCTTTTTTTCTGCTCTTCGCAATTTTAAATTCATATTTTCGTTATTTTAATTACAAAAATAGCCATATTTGTAAAGATTTTACTCAAAATAAACTCAAATAAAAATAAAATGAATAATCACATAACACTGGGTGAATTTATCATTGATAATCAAATGGATTTTCAATATTCTTCCGGAGAATTGTCTCGGCTTTTAAGTTCAATAAGATTAGCTTCAAAAGTAGTTAATCACGAAGTGAATAAAGCAGGCTTAGTTGATATTGTTGGCAATGCCGGCGAAACCAATATTCAAGGTGAAGAACAGCAAAAACTGGATGTTTATGCAAACGAGGTTTTTATGCGGACTTTGACAAACCGTGAGATCGTTTGCGGTGTTGCCAGTGAAGAAGAAGACGATTTTGTGATAATTGAAGGTAAGAACAGATCACATGATAACAAATATATTGTACTGATCGATCCCTTGGATGGCTCCAGCAATATTGATGTCAATGTCTCTGTAGGAACTATTTTCTCTATATACAGACGGGTGACTCCTGTTGGAACTCCCGTTTCTAAAGAAGATTTTTTACAACCCGGTAATTTACAGGTAGCTGCAGGATATGTGGTTTATGGAACTTCAACGATGTTAGTTTATACAACTGGTCATGGCGTAAATGGATTTACCTTAAATCCGGCTATTGGAACCTTTTATTTATCACATCCGAACATGAAGTTTCCCGAAGACGGCAATATATATTCGATCAATGAAGGCTATTATGTTCATTTTCCACAAGGAGTAAAGGATTATTTAAAATATTGTCAGGAAGAGGAAGAAAACAGACCTTATTCTGCCCGTTATATTGGCTCATTGGTTTCTGATTTTCACAGAAATATGATCAAAGGAGGAATTTATATTTATCCTACCAGCTCAAAGGCCCCACAGGGGAAACTAAGATTACTGTATGAATGCAACCCAATCGCCTTTCTTGCAGAACAATCGGGCGGATGGGCAAGCGATGGGTATAAACGAATTCTCGAGATAAAACCTTCTGAATTACATCAACGTGTTCCCATATTTGTTGGCAGCAAGAAAATGGTGTCTAAGGCAGAAGAATTTATGGCAAAATATCCTGATGACGCTGTTTATTAATTTAACATTTTCTCTTCTTTAAAAAAATCTTTATAAGTATCAGGTATTAATTTCTTGTTTAGCAAGCACCCTGACTCCAATGGTGGATATATTTCATTGTATTTTTCAATGTTATGCATTCCGATTCTTCGATTTACATGCTTGCGTTCAATTTCTTCATGACCATTTAACCCTGCTGCAGCAATCATTTCTAAAAAACTATGGATGGTTTCTTCGTGGTAATTTGCCACTCTATGATACTTCTCATCTACAACCAAACCTTTCATCAGTGATTTATTCTGAGTAGCAACACCTGTCGGGCAAGTATTGATATTACACTCTCTAGCCTGAATACAACCAACAGAGAGCAACATAGCTCTTGCGCTATTGCAAAGATCTGCACCTAATGCTTTCGCTCTTATCATATGGAAGCCCGAAAATATTTTACCCGAAGCGATGATCTTAATTTCTTTTTTCAGATCAAAACCAACCAAAGTATCATGTACAAAAACTATTCCTTCACGTAATGGCATACCTATTGAGTTTGAAAACTCTACGGGAGCTGCACCGGTACCACCCTCCCCACCATCAACAGTAATAAAGTCAGGTTTAATTCCAGTTTTGACCATAGCATTCGCGATATCAATGAATTCTTGTTTTTTACCAACACAAAGTTTAAATCCAACCGGTTTACCCCCCGAAAGATCTCTCAACTGTTCTACAAAACCCAACAACTCTGTCGCGTTGGAGAAAGCTGAATGCGATGGTGGTGATAAGATATCTATATTAGGTTCTACATGCCTGATATCGGCTATTTCTTCTGTGTTTTTAATTGCTGGCAATACACCTCCATGTCCTGGCTTTGCTCCTTGAGATAATTTGATCTCGATCATTTTTACTTGGTCAATACACGCTGATTTTTGAAATGTATCGGGGCAAAAATCACCACTCTCTGTTCTACACCCAAAATAAGCAGTGCCAATTTGCCATATAAGATCTCCACCGTATTTCAAGTGATAAGGGCTAATTCCTCCCTCTCCTGTATTGTGCGCAAAATTTCCCTTTTTCGCACCTCTGTTCAATGCCATGATCGCGTTTTTACTTAAAGAACCAAAACTCATTGCAGAAATATTCAACAAACTCGCATTATATGGTTTTTTACAGCTTGCTCCACCAATCAACACTTTTGGGAAATCGTTATCATTATAGGCGCTTTTAATATATAATGAATGATCCATCCATTCATAACCAGCCCTATAAACATCTACTTGTGTTCCAAATGGTGTAGTATCATTTACTTTTTTTGATCGTTGATAAATCAAGGTTCTAAAAACCCTGTTTATTGGTCTTCCCTGTGTGTCTGTTTCAACAAAATATTGCATTATTTCTGGCCTGATCGATTCTAGCAAGTATCGCAGTCTTCCTAAAACAGGAAAATTTCTTCTGATAGCCTGTTTCTTTTGGAATACATCAATCAAACCCATAATTATAAGTGGTGCAATGATAACAAAGCTCCATAAAACAGGTTGCCAGAATTGAGCTATTGCTATTAAAGTTAATACTATAAGGGATGATAAAACAAAGAATTTTTCTCGAACTTTCATATAGGTTTTAATTTATTGTTGATCTTATTTTACTGCTAACAAAGTAATTAAATTATTCTAATAGTCGTCATAAATAATTTTACTTACTTCACAATTTCTTGCTGTTTATAAGATAATTTTTATCCAAGCATAGAAATAAAAGGTATTAAATCTCAGGGCAAGCCCTGAACCCATTAATAGGAATCGACCCAAGGGTTGAGGTATTGAACCAATATCCCGCTGAAAAAGCGGGATTAGTTCGATTAACTAAAAAATTGAAATTAGTTTTTTAGAATCTCACGAATAAAAAATGCATTATAGTATATTTGCAAAAAATTATTTTCATTGGGTACCATTAAAATAAAAAATATTAGAGTATATGCCTATCATGGCTGTTTAATTGAAGAAGGCAAAATAGGTTCCGATTATCGTGTAGACCTGTTGGTGAAAGCCAATTTGAAAAAATCTTCTAAATCAGATAATTTGAAAGATACAGTTGATTATGTTCATTTGAATAAAATCGTGAAAGAAGAGATGTTTATTAAAACGAAATTACTGGAAACAGTGGCTGATAAAATCTTAGACAGAATTTTATTTGAAATCCCTATTGTTGTGAAAGCAAAAGTGAAAGTATCAAAAATAAACCCTCCAATAGGAGGAAATGTTGAAATGGTTAGTATTGTTATGGAGAGAAAAAGATGAAATCAATAAACAAAACCTTTACCATAATCGTTCCGGTATATAACGAAGAAGATAATTTATTTCGGGTTGAACTGGAATTATCTAAATACATTAAAAATTGCCCCTTAAAAGCGGATATTCTTTTTGTGAACGATGGCTCATCAGACAATAGCCAAAATCTAATTGAGGATATCTGTTCAAAAGATTCTTTATTTTCATTTATCCAGTTCAAAGAAAACAGAGGACTTAGTGCTGCAATTAAGGCCGGATTTGATCATGTGAATAGTGACCTTGTTGGCTATATCGATTCTGACCTGCAAACCTCACCGGCAGATTTTAATTTGTTGCTAAATGATATTGATGAATTTGACCTGGTGACGGGTGTAAGATCAAATCGAAAAGACTCCTTTGTAAAAAATATGTCATCTACGATTGCAAATGGAATAAGACGAGCGTTTACTCATGACGGTATGGATGATACTGGTTGTCCCTTAAAAGTAATCAAAACAGAATATGCAAAAAGAATACCCATGTTTAACGGATTACATCGATTTTTACCGGCTATGATCCTACTTCAGAATGGAAGAATAAAACAAGTCCCTATTCAGCATTACCCCAGAATTGCCGGTGAAGCCAAATACCATTTATGGAATAGATTATTCGGACCACTAGTAGATTGTTTTGCTTATTTATGGATGAAGAAAAAATATATCAATTATAACATTCAAAATACGTCAGAAAAATAAAATAACATGAGCGATTGGCTTATTTTAAGTATTGGATTTTTAGCGCAAATATTATTTTCTTCAAGATTAATAATTCAATGGTTTCAATCTGAAAAAGTAAAAAAGGTAGTTACACCTATACTTTTCTGGCAACTCAGTTTATTGGCTTCATTTTTATTGTTTGTTTATGGCTGGTTAAGAGATGATTTTGCGATCATGCTGGGTCAGGTGCTCACCTATTTCATTTACATAAGAAATTTACAAATTCAAGGATTTTGGAAAAAAATGCATCAATTCTTTCGTGTTTTTCTTTTTATTTTTCCTGTTATTTTAGTTATCTATTCTTTCAATAACAATCAATTTGATGTAGAACGCATCTTTAGAAATGAGAATATACCAATATGGCTCATCATACTAGGTAGTATAGCGCAAATCATTTTTACATTGCGCTTTATATACCAATGGATCTATTCAGAAAAGAAGAAAGAATCTATTTTACCCATGGGTTTTTGGATTCTCAGTGTAACGGGTTCTGTTTTAATAATAACGTATGCTATTTTAAGAAAAGACCCCGTACTGTTTACCGGGCATATTTTTGGTAGTTTGGTTTATATCCGAAATATTTTTCTTATAAAAAATTCTAAAAATGGATCATAAAAACTATTTAACTGCCATTTTAATAGCGTGTTTAGCTATTTTTCTATCTCACCTGGAGGTTATAGAAGTCAACATCATGGAAGCCAGAAATTTTATTACGGCTAGAGAAATGTTAGACTATGGCAATTGGATACATACCACCCTCAACCTCGAACCTCGTTATGAAAAACCACCATTACCCACATGGTTAACAGCTATATCAGCCTCTGTGTTTGGTATAAAAAACTTAGTGGCTTTGAGGCTTCCTGCTGTCTTAGCAGTGGTATTTTTAATCTTTACATTTTACTATTTATTGATTGAAATAACAAAAAATAAGAAACAAGCTTTTATTGCCACTCTCATACTGGCTACTTCTTTTTACATAATTTTTTCAGGTAGAAATGGACAATGGGATATTTTTGCCCATTCCTTTATGCTTTTTGCAATCTATCAATTCTATAAAGCCTTTCAAAGTCCTGCAATATTATGGAAAAAATGGATATTGGCTGGTGTTTTTATGGGACTGTCTTTTATGAGTAAAGGGCCGGTTTCTCATTTTGCCCTTCTTCTCCCATTTTTAATTACCTATGGTATTGTAAATAAATTTAAAGACTTTAAAGGTAAAATATCACCATTATTGCTCAGT
>Ga0190293_1000695_pt1 | contig 11924 bp, 10 predicted proteins | sample 48693001_MG_FD_161671 | JGI IMG/M metagenome (GOLD analysis project Ga0190293, IMG submission 161671) | Hydrothermal vent microbial mat bacterial communities from Southern Trench, Guaymas Basin, Mexico - 4869-30-0-1_MG | ecosystem: Environmental > Aquatic > Marine > Hydrothermal vents >... | reverse complement strand
GATAGCTGCATTTTCAAGAATGGCTTCGAGTAAAGCCTGGTCGCAGCATTAAAAACCCCACCCCCGATAAGCGGAGGTGGGCGAAGTAAGGCCCCAACCGGTGATGAACTCACCAAACTAGCGCGCAAAGGTGACACCGGCCAGGAGCGGCCGTTTGGAGCATCAATTGGGAGAGGGAAGCATGGCCTGTATGCACTTTACTCTCTCCAATAGTGCGGACCAGTCGCTCACTAAATCTTCAGCTGTTTCCCACTGAATTACGACAATGTTCTCAAACTGCTTGGTCTTCATCGCCGTAAGTATGAGGTCAGGATCGATATACGGCCGCAACACCGCAGTATCCCGCCCCGCGCGTATCTTTCTGTTACTTGCAGCATAGTCGAGGTTTTCCAGTGCGTATGGTTGCCAAATTGTGACGTATTGTAGTTCCTGAGTATTTTGAATTACTTTGGTTAGTTCGTGAGCCGCATAAAATTCAGCCAGCTCTTTCTTAAGGTCCGAACTCGGCAAATATGCCAGCGTGCCGTCGCTAATGAGATTTCTATATGCATGGTCTACTGCGTTAAATGCAGGGAGTAAAGAAGTTTGCGAAATCAATTGGTTGAGTTCAGCGACTGACAGGTCGGGTTTAAAAACAACCGTTAAGTCGGTTGCGTCCGTAGATCAAAATCCGGACACTTGCCGTGTTCAAGCGTACGTCTGCTTTGGGTCATACTCTGTCATTCAACTCTAGTATAGCCCACTGGCAGGCTTGCCATATCGCCTACCCATAGTTTAATCGGCTGACAATTATGGTCAGTTTTTCTGACGTTTTTGGATTACTGCAAATAATTATGATTAAAGAGACAGTTTAACCAAAAAGATTCTATCACTTTGTATTTGTGAGTTATTAATTGAGTAGTTATGTTCTTTTAAGTTTGAATTTTATTCGGCTCGAATCTTGCATTTACAAGGTTAATTAGCAATTAACGCCTTTTAGCTCCAGGGGAAGGTACGGAACGCTGATTAGTCTTGAAACTCACAAGATGGATAGGGGAACACCATGAACACTTGGTTGAAACTCAAAACAAAGCCTTTCGCTGACTTTGAAGATGCAGAAAAATTTGTTAGACATTTTAAAACCATCAACCCGAAGCGTAAGTACAAAGCGGGCTTTGCTGACGGTGACATTGTGGTTTTTATCATTTCAACCAGCGTGGTTCCAAAAAGCCAGTCACATGTTCATTCAGCTTAGGTTCAAGTGACGGTGTTAAAGTCATAATCCGACTTGAGGTAAAGCACCATGAAATTCTGGGTTTTGATACTGGCACCAACTTTCCTGCTGATCACAGCACCTGACATCCAGGCGCACAATCTCATCACCGTCAGTGACAACGCTCAGAATCACCAGCACGTTTACCGCCGTCAAGAATATGGCAAGCCGCTGCAACAGGGCCACCTTGTTCAGGGTTCCGCAGGCGGTGGCGTGATTCTTTGGGGAGTGGGTGCCCGATCTGACTATGGCAAACTAAATGCACGTCGAAACGGGCCGATTATTGACAATCAAAAACCCAGGCAAAGTACGATGCCAAACAGCAGGAAAAAATATGGCTCGCCAGTACTCAGTTACGGTAAACCTGTCCAGAATAAATGATTACAAAAATTAGATTTTAATAAGGGGCATTCTTAACTATTTACCGGGCCCAAAAGAATGCTGTTTACAAAAGAAACAAGAAATGAGAATGCGAGAGCCCACCAAAAACCCGCAATGTGAAAACCATCAATCAGGGCTTCAGCTGCGTAAAGAACGAGTACATTGATAACCAGCAAAAACAAGCCAAAGGTGACAACAGTTATGGGGATTGTTATCACGATGAGGAAGGGTTTCAGGGTGACATTCAGAACGGCCATTACAACCGCTACGATGAGAGCGGTGACAAAAGAATCGACCTGAATGCCTGAAAGAATGTAGCCGACAGCAAAAATGCTGATCGTGTTGATTAGCAGGTTTCTTATCAATCCACCTGTATTAGCCTGGGTTTGTGTCATGGGGTCCATGGTGATTTGTCTTTCTGGTTACCACTTCTTTCGTGGTTGATAGTTTATGTTTTTATCAGGGTTTAATTGCTTTTTGACTGCTTTATGCTGGTTTTTGCCAAGTAGTATTTTTATCTGGTAGTAACTTTCTTTAGCGAGAATAAGCCACTCTGATCTAAACCAGTTCTTTTGAAAAAGTTTTTTAACAGCGGCAACCGCATCGGGTGATCGTTCGGTGATTTGCCCGGCTAATTGCATGGCATCCTGTAATGGCTCATCACTCACGTGGGTGATCAAACCAAAGTCCAATGCGGTTTGCGCAGAAATGACTTCAGCAGTCATTGTCAGTTTCAGGGCGATATCTTTGGCAACCAATTCGCGTAGGGCCAAATTTGCTCCCATGTCCGGGATTAAACCCCATTTGCCTTCCATGATGGAGAAGCTGGCCCCGGGTGTGGCAAATCTGAAATCGGCACCGAGTGCAATTTGTAAACCACCGCCCCAGCAACGCCCCTGGATAACCATGATCACCGGCACGGGAATTTTGCGCCAGTTGTAGGAAACACGTTGTGCCAGGTTAGCCTGGCCAGGTAGCCACTTGGCCAGTAAGGACAGTGCGGATGACTTATCGCTCATCACGGATTTGATATCCAGGCCACTGCAAAAATCATCACCATTGGCCTGTACGATGACGGCCCGAATATCCCTGTTTTGTCTTAAACGGCGGGAGACTTTATCGATGGACCTGAACATCTCCATATTAAGGGCATTGCGTTTTTCGGGACGGTTAAGAGTAACGAAGGCGATATTATCTTCAATGAGCAGGGCAATGCATTCTTCATTCATCGGCGAAGCCCATAGGCGAATGTTGCAATTGAAGCCCAGACCACAGTTCGCAAACTCATTGCAGCCACGGTACGGGTTTCATAAGCTCCGTCATTCAGTACATGCAAGCCGAACAGGGCAAAAACGACAACGGTTGCTGCAGCAATGAAAATGGACAGCCATGGTGCCCAGCTTTTTTGCATGAATAAACCGACGCCGGCGAGCAGGTATGCAAATCCTGCCAAAAAGTTAAACCAGAGCACAAATGGCACGTAGTGACCGGCATCATGCCGGGCGGCACCATCAATAAATAAAACCGATCCCCCGGACTTGATGGTCAGCATACCAAATGCAATTGCGATAATTGAAACAAGCCAAATTCCTGCGGTTCGTTCATTTTTCATTTTATTTCCTCCAGACAGACCACGCCATGCATAACCACCCGGCAAGAAAAGCGAGACCGCCAATAGGTGTAATTACTACGCGCACTTTATCCTGTTAATGGTCGGATGGCTCCTGCACTGGCTCGCCGGGTTGTAACAGGGTGGAACCATCCGAAAAATGCAATTCACGTTGCGGGAACGGGACTTTGATACCGTATTCTCTGAACCTGGTATCCATTTCCCACAAAATGCTTGAACGGACAAAAATCGGGCGCCGGACACCCTGGCGATTCACCCAGACCCGCAGCTCAAAATTCAACGCATTATCGCCAAAGCTGATCATCCTGATCGCTGCTTTGAGTCCGGGATTATGATGAATACAGAACTCGCCTTCGGCCGCGGCTTCCAGGGCCGCTTTTCGAACCAATTCCTTGTCCGAACCATACGCCACAGAAAATGGAATGCGCATTCGTGCGGTTGATTCTCTCAAGGTCCAGTTGACCATGCGGTTGCCGACCAGTTCGGAGTTGGGCACGATGACATCAACATTGTCATTGGTGTTGATCAGTGTGGCGCGACTCCTGATTTCCTTCACAGTCCCCATCAGGTTTGAGTCCGAATCACCGGAATCCAGCTCAACGTAGTCCCCAACACGGATGGACCCTTCAAACAGCAGGATAAGACCGGAGACAAAATTGAGTACAACGGACTGCAGGCCAAAACCAATACCCACTGATAGTGCGCCCGCGATCAATGCAAAATTGCTGAAATCCAGCCCGATAGAGCCCAGCGCAGCAATGACCGCAATGGTCAGGATGATGTAGTGCAGTACACGTCCGCCGGCATAAAATGAGCCCTGCTGGAAGTGTTGTCGCCTCTCAAGCCGATTCAGGAAGTGGCGGATAAGCCAGGAAAGAGCATAGAAAATCAAGAAGATGAGCAGGGCTTTTGTGATCCCACCAGGGGTGACCGGCCTTTCACCTATATGAAACAGGCTGATGTCCAGGAGTGCCCTGGATTGCGCCCAAAGGCGCTGGCCCAAAATCTTGATGCGCAACAAGCTTCCACTTATGCCTTTTGTTCGGCTAAACAGTTCACTGGATACCTGCTCCCGGACAAGTGCCAGGTCATCGATGGTTGCGGTCACATCGGCGATCAGACTCAAGGTCGTGTGGGCGCTGGATTGTGCCTCGGCATAAGTTTTTTTAGCCTTACGGCCTTCGGCCGGTGCCGGTGTGATCAGGGTGTTCTGACTCGCGTGTGTCCACAAGGCTGTTTGTTGGTTGGCCTCCTGCACTAGTGCCTTTAATACCGGGTCGTCCTTGTGCAGTTCGTGTGTGCGTACTGCTGTGCCGGATCGCAATAAAAACCAATCACGCTTTGCGTATTGCAACTCCTGTTTAAGCTGTGCCAGCAATTGCTCTGAAGAAACCCTGGTCAGTTGTTGTTTGAGCAACAGGATTTTTAAGGTATCAGGCTTGTTCGCATTGACTGCATCAAGCAGATTTACCTGGACTATAGCCAGTTCGCCAGCAGCCCTGGTTGCTTCGTCCTTTAAACCCTGGATGGTGGAATCCAGATGGCCCAGGCTAAGCTCTTCGACAAACAGGTGGTCGGCGGCATATTTACTTTTCTCAGCAATACTATCCAGATAACTGTTGAGTTGGCCCTGTTGAGTGGCGTTTATATCCAGTTGCTTTGTTCGTAGATACAGTTCGAGGTATAAATTTATCCGCTGTAAGCCAGCCAGCAGACGTGCCGGGGAATTGGGGTTGGTGTTAGTGTATTGAGCCAGGGTCGGGTCGCGTCTTTGTTCCAGTAGTTCAAGTTGGCCGCTGAATTGCTGTTGTTCCAGTTGCAGGGCTTTAAGCTGGACACGACCGTCCCGCCCCAGTTTTCGCAAATCCAGAAATTGCTGCATTGAAAAACTGTCGTAGGTGGGCAGGGCTCCAGTCTGCAATTTAACTGGCATACTCTGGACGGTTAGAACAGCATCCAGGCTCGCTCGCAGGGTATTGGCGCCGGTCTGGGCAGAGACGAGGTTGTCCGCATCCAGGCTGCTGATATATTCATCAACCCTTGCAGTCAGCAATTCAGCCCGGCCGCGTAGCGCTTCCGTATCTTCGGTGAAGAAACCCGGCCACCAGTCGACCGGTAGTGTTGATAAATCAGGGACAACCCAGGCAGGTTCAGTTGTTTTGCCCGCAGGCTCAGAATCCTGGCTCCAGCCACATAGAGGCTGGAGCAGGAGAATACCCAGTAAGATGGATTTGAGTAACTTAATCTTCATATGAGAAAAGTTCTTACACTGTTTACTGATTATCAGCCAGTTGCCGCAGCACAAAGTTCAAAATTCCGCCATGACGGTAGTAATCCACCTCTTTGGGCGTATCCAGCCGGCTCCTGGCCTGGAATTGTTTGCTGCTGCCATCTGCGGCTGTTGCGGTCACCGTGACCTGTTTGGCCGAGCCATCACCGAGACCGTCGATATCGTAGGTTTCAGTACCGTCCAGGCCCAGGCTGTCGGCGCTCTCACCGTCCATGAAGTTCAAAGGCAGTACACCCATGCCGATCAGGTTGGAGCGATGGATACGCTCAAAACTGGTGGTGATTACCGCTTTTACGCCGAGTAATTGCGTACCCTTGGCTGCCCAGTCACGGGAGGAGCCTGTGCCATATTCGGTGCCGGCCAGGATCACCAGCGGAGTGTTTTCCTGCTGGTAACGGTTAGCGGCATCAAAAATGGTCATCTGTTCGCCATCTGGCTGGAACGTTGTCCATCCACCTTCGGTACCCGGAGCCAGTTGGTTCCGCAGACGGACGTTGGCAAAGGTGCCACGCATCATGACCTCGTGATTACCACGACGTGAACCATAGGAGTTGAAGTCAGAGCGGGCAACGCCCTTGGATTTGAGATAATCGCCTGCCGGGGAATCTTCAGCAATCGCACCGGCCGGTGAGATATGGTCGGTGGTGATGGAATCGCCCAGCCTGGCCAGGCAACGCGCGCCGTGGATATCATTAACCGGCGGCACATCCATACTCATGCCATCGAAATAGGGCGGGTTACGGATGTAGGTGGAATCATCCTGCCAGTCGAACATCTCACCCGTGGGTGAATCTACAGCCTGCCAGCGTTCATCGCCTGAGAAGACGTTGGCGTAGCCCTTCTTGAACATTTCGGAGGTGACGCACTCGGCGATGCACTGATGTATTTCCTGGCTGCTCGGCCAGATGTCGCGCAAGTAAACCGGGTTGCCATCATGATCATTACCAAGCGATTCGCTGCTGATGTCGATATTCAGGTTACCCGCAATGGCATAGGCCACTACCAGTGGCGGTGAGGCCAGGTAATTCATCTTGATGTTGGCGTGAATGCGGCCTTCAAAATTGCGGTTGCCGGAAAGCACCGAGCAGGCCACCAGGTCATTGCCACGGATTGCTTCACCGATCGGTTCCGGTAATGGGCCGGAATTACCGATGCAGGTTGTACAGCCATAGCCGACCACGTAAAAGCCCATGGCTTCAAGATCGTCCATAACACCGGCTTCGTTCAAATAATCGGTGACCACGCGTGAGCCAGGGCCGAGTGATGTTTTAACCCATGGTTTGGTTTTGAGACCTTTGGCTACGGCGTTTCTGGCCAGCAAGCCTGCTCCCAGCATTACTGCCGGGTTGGAAGTATTGGTGCAGGAGGTAATCGCTGCAATGACCACGGCGCCGTCTTCCAGCTTGAACTGTTCGCCGTTGTATTCGACATCAACACTGCCGTTGCCATCCCGTCCCTCGGTGAATACCTGCATGTCTTTCTGCCATGTAGGCTTGGCTTCTGTCAGCAAGATTCTGTCTTGTGGACGCTTGGGGCCGGAGATGCTGGGTAGAATCGTGGACATATCCAGTTCCAGCACGTCAGAGTATTGTGCCTCCGGAGAATCAGCCGTATGGAACATGCCCTGTGCGCGTGTGTAGGCCTCGACCAGTGCGACCTGTTCATCAGAGCGACCCGACAGACGCAGGTAATTGAGGCTTTCCTCATCAACCGGGAATATGCCACAGGTGGCGCCATATTCCGGTGCCATATTGGCAAGAGTCGCACGATCTGCCAGTGGCAGGCCGGGCAGGCCTTCGCCAAAGAACTCTACAAACTTGCCCACCACACCCAATTCGCGCAGCATCTGTACCACGGTCAATACCAGGTCGGTTGCGGTGGCGCCTTCGGGTAGTTCGCCGGTCAATTTGAAACCCACAACCTGCGGGATCAGCATGGTGATAGCCTGCCCGAGCATGGCAGCCTCGGCTTCAATACCGCCGACACCCCAGCCCAGCACACCAATACCATTGATCATGGTGGTGTGGGAATCCGTGCCAACCACGGTATCGGGATAGGCCATTAACTCGCCGTTGCGTTCAGCACCAAAGATGACACGCGCCAGGTGCTCCAGGTTGACCTGGTGAACAATACCGGTATTGGGTGGTACAACACTGAAGTTACTGAATGCGCTTTGTCCCCACTTCAGAAAACTGTAACGTTCCTGGTTGCGACCAAATTCGATTTCATTGTTAAGTTTCAGTGCATCGGCACTGCCGTAATTATCCACCTGTACAGAATGATCGATAACCAGTTCAGCAGGGGAGAGGGGGTTGATCAGTTCAGGGTCGCCACCGAGGTTTTTCACGGCATCGCGCATGGCAGCCAGATCAACGACGGCTGGTACACCGGTAAAATCCTGTAATACGACTCTTGAAGGTGTAAATGCGATTTCCGTTTCGGGTTGCGCCTGTGAATCCCAGTTAGCCAGAGCCGCGATATCGCTGTGGGTGATATCGACACCGTCTTCATGGCGAAGCAGATTTTCCAACAGGATTTTCAGAGAAAATGGCAGCCTCGAAATATCATACTTTTCACCCAGGGCAGGCAGGCTGAAATAATTGTAGTTTTTATCGTTAACGGAAAGTGTACGGCGGACGGAAAATGAATCTTGCATGCTGATCTCCAATGATCCTTTGCCCCGCCCCGGAAAGAGCGGGTGATATATATTCGTTTATAACCGGGTAGCCGGATATTATCGCCTACCGGAACCCCATTTCCCAAATGGTATTGTCAGTGCAGGTGGTTTTTATCCGGGTAACAGTGTTTGCGCCTGTTCGAGCATCTTTTTGCGTCCGAACATCAGGCTGAAACGGCCACCACCCATCTGTCTCCACAGCACTGCCGAACGCAGGCCGGCAAACAGCAGTGTGCGTATCCAGTTGACCGTTCGGTCCACTTGCAGATGCTGTGGCCTGCCGTTGATGACTATACGCGGGGAAAGCGTGCTGATGGTCCGGGTATAAAGGTCGGCGATTTTTTCCGCCTGCAGGTCCCTGATCTCGTGTAACTCCAGGCCCTCATCAATGGTGGTTATGGACTGTAATTCCAAGCCGATGCTTGCCTGCATTTTCGTCTTCTTACGGAAATTGTTTTCCAGTTGCATGATGGAAACGGCATAACCCAGGCTCTCCATGTGGCGCCGGTCACCCTGCAGTACCGAAATCAGTGTTTCTGCACCGAGACGTAAGCGGTTCGCGTCGCCGTAAATTTCCTCAACATTGTCAGCCTCGATTGCCAGCAGGCTGTCGAGACAGGTGTCTGCGGCATAACCGGACCAGGTACCGTGGTTGGCTGCCTGTCTGACCAGTTCGGTAGCCTGAAATATGCCGGCCAGTGCCATTGTGCGTTCTTTCATTTGATTTAAGTTCTCATCGGGGGTGTATTCATGGTTTCTATGATGCCGCCGCCCAGGCAAACATCACCATCGTAAAGGACCACGGATTGGCCCGGGGTTACGGCGCGTTGTGCTTGCCGGAATTTGAGTTGCATGTGGTTCTCACCGATTTCCTCTATGTATACTTGCTGGTCTTTCTGGCGGTATCGGACCTTGGCTGTCAGTGAACTGCCCACTGCCGGCGCGGTTCCCGATACCCAGGCCAGTTGGTTGGCTTCAAGTTCAGTTGAGAGCATCCACGGGTGTTCATGTCCCTGGCCGACGTAAAGTATGTTGTGTTCCAGATCCTTGTGCAATACATACCACGGTGCTTCCGGGTAGCCTTTTACACCGCCGATACCCAGGCCCTGGCGCTGGCCAAGGGTGTGAAACATCAAACCCTGGTGTTCGCCAATAAGATGGCCATCGCTGGTCTGGATCTCCCCGGGTTGTGCGGGCAGGTAGTCGCTTAGAAAAGCGGTAAAGTTGCGCTCACCGATAAAACAGATTCCGGTGCTGTCTTTTTTATCAAACACGTTAAAACCGGCGCTCTCCGCCAGTTCACGCACCCTGGGTTTTTCCAGTTCACCGACCGGGAAAAGTGTTTTGGCCAGTTGCTGGTGGCCCACGGCGTACAGGAAGTAACTCTGGTCCTTGTTGTGATCTATCCCCCGCAACAAGCGGTGTGTACCATCTTTGGAATCGGTGCGGACGTAGTGGCCGGTGGCAATTTTTTCAGCACCGAGTTCCTCGGCGTGTTCGAGGAAGGTTTTGAACTTGATCTCACGGTTGCACAAAATATCGGGGTTGGGTGTACGACCGGCACGGTATTCGCTGAGGAATTCCTCGAAGACATTTTCCCAGTACTCACTGGCAAAATTGCGCGTATGTAATACCATGCCCATGGATGCAGCAACCGCCTCTGCATCAGCAACATCCTCGGCTGCAGAGCACTCGCCGAAACGGTCATCTTCTTCCCAGTTCTTCATGAACATACCGGCAATATCCAGGCCCTGCTGCTGTAACAGCAATGCAGAGACCGAGGAATCTACGCCACCGGACATGGCCACCATGATTTTGCCATCCGTTTTGTTCATGCCATTTAGATGGGGTCAAAAACTGCGAACGTCAATTGCCTCATCAACAGTTCAACATCTGGATGAAGATGTACTACAATTGCCCGCATGAGTAACGAACTGGAATCGCAACATGACCGGGGCGTCGCGTTGGAGGAGGCCCGTCCCGAGGTCAAACCCCCACCGATGTACAAGGTTGTGTTGCTGAACGATGATTTTACACCGATGGATTTCGTGGTGGACGTTATCCAGACTTTCTTTGCACTCGGGCATGACAGGGCGACGCAGATCATGTTGCACGTACATACCCGTGGCAAGGGTGTCTGTGGTGTTTTCACCTTTGAAATAGCCGAAACTAAAGTGGCCCAGGTCAATGACTATGCACGCCAGAACGAGCACCCGCTCAAGTGTGCGTTGGAGAAGGCCTGATCTGTACATTGAACCAGACCGAGCGGACCCGGTCTGAAACTTAAGCGAAACCAGGAAAACAGATGTTCAGTAAAGAACTGGAAGTAACCATCAGCCAGGCTTATCAGGAAGCTCGTAGCGCCCGCCACGAATTCCTGACCGTTGAGCATTTATTGCTGGCCCTGCTGGATAATGGTTCCGCTTTATCGGTCTTGAGTGCCTGCGGTGCGAATATCGCAGAACTTGAAACCGAGTTGCGCAAGGCGCTTCGCGATACCGTTCCGGTACTGGGTGATGAGGACAGCCGTGACACCCAGCCAACCATCGGTTTCCAGCGCGTTTTGCAAAGGGCGCTTTACCACGTTCAATCTGCCGGCAAGCAGGAAGTCATTGGTTCCAACGTGCTGGTGGCCATATTCAGTGAAAAAGATTCCTATGCCATTTACCTGCTGAATAAATTCGATGTGACCCGTCTTGATGTTGTGGATTACATCTCCCACGGCATTTCACCGCTGCCGCAAAATGCCGATGAGGCTGAAGAAGACACGGCCACCGAAACGGTAGAAGGGGGTGCAGAGGCCAGTAGCAGCGCACTCGACAGCTTTACCACCAACCTGAATGAACGCGCGCGGGAAGGCAAGATCGATCCGTTGATCGGCCGTAAGAGTGAAGTTGATCGCACCATCCAGGTGTTATGCCGCAGACGCAAGAACAACCCGCTTTTTGTCGGTGAGGCCGGTGTCGGCAAGACTGCCATGGCTGAAGGACTGGCGCTGCGGATTACCGAGGGTGAAGTACCCGAGGTATTGGCGGATGCCACATTGTACGCTCTGGATCTTGGCGCATTGCTGGCCGGCACCAAGTATCGCGGTGATTTTGAAAAACGTCTCAAAGCGGTTTTGGCGGAGTTATACCAAATTGAAGGTGCGGTACTGTTTATTGATGAAATTCACACGATTATCGGCGCGGGTGCCGCTTCCGGTGGCGTTATGGACGCGTCCAACCTGATCAAGCCGGTGCTGGCTTCCGGTGAGTTACGCTGCATTGGCTCGACCACCTACCAGGAATTTCGCGGCGTATTCGAAAAGGACAGAGCGCTGGCACGGCGCTTCCAGAAAATTGATATTGTCGAACCGAGCAATCAGGAGACCATCGAAATTTTGCGTGGCCTCCAGTCGCGCTTTGAAGAACACCACGATGTTAAATATACCGATGAGGCCATTTGCGCTGCTGTGGAGTTGTCCGCGCGTCATATCAACGATCGCCACCTGCCCGACAAGGCCATAGATGTTATCGATGAAGCAGGCGCACGGCAACGAATGCTGCCCGAGGATGAGCGCAAGAAACTGCTGGACGAACACGACATCGAGTCTGTGATCGCACATATGGCGCGGATACCACCCAAACAGGTATCACGTTCGGACCGTGACGCATTGCGCACCCTTGAACGTGACCTGAAACTGACGGTCTTT
>Ga0190293_1000693_pt1 | contig 11929 bp, 9 predicted proteins | sample 48693001_MG_FD_161671 | JGI IMG/M metagenome (GOLD analysis project Ga0190293, IMG submission 161671) | Hydrothermal vent microbial mat bacterial communities from Southern Trench, Guaymas Basin, Mexico - 4869-30-0-1_MG | ecosystem: Environmental > Aquatic > Marine > Hydrothermal vents > Microbial... | reverse complement strand
TAGATTCTGATTCTTTAGAGTATTCAAGTCTTATTGTTAAAGGTATTGTAACTGGAAATGTCACTTATAATCGTTATGTTAACACTAATTCTGGTGGAAATGATTTAATTTCTGCTCCCGTAACTGGAGAAACTTTTGGGGTGTTTGCTTCTAATAATTCTAATATATTTGAAAACCCTTCAAATCCTACAGAAAAACTATTTGGCCCTTTTGATAAAACTTCTGGCACTTACTTAACTTATGATACAGCTATTCCCGCTGAAGCTAACGTTGTTCTTGATGCTGGTACTGGGTTTAGAGCTGCTTCATCTGATGGTGCTACTTTTTCATTTAATGGTAAAGTTAACACAGGAAATATTAATGTTCCTATTGTTATTTCAGGACCAAATGCTGCTGAATGGAATTTAATTGGTAATCCATATCCATCTTATATTAAACTGTCCGACTTTTTAGCGGCAAACAATGCGCAATTTGATCCTACAAGTTCAGGAATATATGGCTATGATGGCAATGCATCTGATGGTTGGGAAATTTGGAATCAAGCCTATTCAGATGCTAATCCTGACACCGTAATAACACCTGGTCAAGGGTTTTTAGTGTCTTCTGCTTTAGCTAGTGGAACAATAGCTTTTACTACAACGATGAGATCTACTGGAACTTCAGATGATTTTATTCCAGGCAGAATGCAAAACCCTTCAATAGCGCATTTAGAATTAAGCTTAAATAGTACTAGCCAAGTTTATAAAACCAATTTTTACTTTACAGACAATGCTACCTTAGGACTTGATTCTGGATATGATGCAGTGGTTTTTGGAGGTACAGCTCCTCAATTTGCAATATATTCACATCTCGTTGAAGAAAGTACAGGAAATGATATTGCCATACAATCGCTAAGTCAAATAGCACTTACTGATGTAACCGTTCCTCTTGGTATTAATGTATTGCAAGGGCAACAAGTTACTGTTAGTATTACCAATACAACCTTACCAAATACTACAGAAGTATATTTAGAGGATAACCTAACAAATACATTTACGTTATTAAATAATAGTGATTACACGTTTACAGCAGCTTCAACACTTACTGAAACAGGACGTTTCTTTATACATTATACAGAACAATCATTATCTAATGTTGAATCTGAATTTAATAGCTTACAAATTTATACAACTGTTACTCCGAAATCTTTATTTATTAAAGGCCAATTATCTGGTATTACTGAATTGCGTTTATATGATATACTAGGGCGTTTAGTCTTAAAAACCATATTAGATGATTCAATCAATTCAAATCAGATTGATGTTTCAAATTTAGGAACTGGTGTATATGTTGTCCAATTATCAAATAATTCACTAAACAAAACTCAAAAAGTGATTATCAAATAATTTTTGATACTACTATATATTTTTGAAATGATTTATATATTTACAAAATGAATAATAAAAAATCAAAAGATCAAATTACACGCAATGAAGCCTTAAAAAAAATGGGGAAATATGCAGCAATCACAGCTGTAGGCACTTTCCTTATTTTAAGCCCTAAAAAAGCTCATGCAACATCACCTCCTGATCCAGGAGGAGGGTTTCGCGAAAGTGATAATCCTTTCGAATAATTTATTTAACGACCTTGAATTTAGTAACTGCTCCAAAATATATACGTGAAATTAAAGGCTTTTATATTTTGTGGTTTGATTTCACTAATAAATACATTGTTGTAAATCAAAATGTAATGACGCTTTTGAAAATATATCTTAAGAGCTCGAATGAATCTGATTTTTTAAAACGCAGCAATAAGCAATCCAATTATTCACGAAAAAGATCTAAACAATACTATATTGAATTAACTCAATTATTACAAGAGTGCTCTATAAAATCTAAAGATAAATCACTTGTCAGCTCTAAATTAATTCATCTACAAAATAAGATTACTGTTTTTTACAAAATTAACGACTTCTTTATCCAAATTAATTATTCGTCAGAATATGCAAAATCACTAGTACATCCTCAGTTAGAACACTATAGCTATCAACAAAATACATCAACAAGCAACAATATATTTGATATTCTTATAGAAGATAAAACTCTAAACCTATATAAAAACCAACAACTTTGTGGTTCTTTTCCTCAAACTGATTTTCATTTACTTCAAGGTCAATTTGCTATGGAATTGCTTTGTGTATTAAATAACAAAAATGAAAAAGATTGGCTAGGCACTTTTCATGCATCAACAATTTCTAATGGCCATTCTGCTATTATGCTTATTGGTGATTCTGGAAATGGTAAAAGCACCTTAGCTGCTTTATTAATGACTTATGGTTTCGACCTTATTGCTGATGATTTTACACCTATGCTGGCTAAAGATCAAAAAGTATATAGTTATCCTGCTGCTATATCAATAAAACAAGGTTCATTTAAGCTTTTAGAACCTTTAATTACTGACTTTAATAAGCTGCCAAAATATTTTATTAATTCAAGAAAAGGCTATGTAAAATATGTACAAAGCAATAACTATAGAAAACAACAAAGTTTATCGTGTCGTAAAATTGTATATGTAAATTACAAAAAAGAGGCACAAACAAAGCTTACTGAAGTTTCTATAGATAAAATTTTAAGTTTATTAATCACTGATTCTTGGTTATCTCCAGAACCTAAAAATGTAGAATATTTTTTAACTTGGTTAGAAACATGTACATTTCACAAATTAACATATAGTGATGCAGATGAGGTAATACAAAAATTTAAAACCATATTCAATGAGCAAAATATTGACTAACATAGTCAGTATTTAAAGAGCAAATAATGTTCAATAATGATGTCTCCTAACAATACAACTAAAATCAATGGGTTAAAATTAAAATTCTTACTTTTGAAGTATGAAAAACGTAGGGTTGAATGATGTGTTATCATATTAATTAAAAAACCTTATACGCTAATGTTATTTTTAGATAATTCATCTATATTTTACTGAATAGATATTACAGAAAAGATGTATTGGCTTATGTAAATAAAATTTTAAAAGGGTTAAGAGTTTGATTAGTTACCATTTTTTATTATTATTCGATTATTACTTTTGAAGATACAGTTAATAATCATATTTTTTTATAAATTTGTTCTTATGAAGAAACTTACTTTAACAACATTAACACTGTGCATTACTATTTTTAGTTTTGGACAAAGAAGCGCAGTAGATGCAGTACTTGATTACCCATGGACTATTGGCTTGGGTATAAACTTCGTTAATAATAATGGATGGCGAGCAGATAAGGCCTTCGATACTGGTAATTGGAATTATAAAAACCCTATAATTATTGGAGCAGAAAGACGTTTTAGTAAATTATTAGCTGCAAATGTTACATTGTCATTTAACGCTTTAGAGAGTAGTAAAAAACAAAATAACTTCACTATAACTGAAGATCAATTTCTTTATGCTTTTGATGGTGCTGCTAAATTATACTGGGATCAATGGTTTATGCCAACTAATCATTTGAATTGGTTTCAAGGTTATTTAATATCTGGTCTAGGATTTACCAATGTGGAAACTCATAGTACAGGAACCTTTAATTTGGGTATAGGGTTCCAATTTTGGCCTTTTGAAGAAATAGGGTTTCGATTACAGTCTGTAGGTAAATGGGGCTTTATAGACTGGATATATTTGAAAAATTATGTACAACATAGTGCAGAAATAATATATCGATTTTAACAAATAGATGTATCCATTTAAGCTATATTTTCTTTCTTTATTAAATTTAAAGCAGAACCCTCGTTATACCAATCGATTTGAGATTGATTATAGGTATGGTTTACTTTGATCATACTTGATGTTCCATCTGCATGAACTGCTTCAATTGTTAATTGTTTACCTGGTGCAAATTCATTTAAATCAACAAAATTAAAAGTATCATCCTCTTGAATTAAATCGTAATCAGATTCATTAGCAAAAGTCAATCCTAACATCCCTTGTTTTTTAAGATTAGTTTCATGAATTCTAGCAAACGATTTTACTATAACTGCTGCAACTCCTAAATGTCTTGGCTCCATTGCTGCATGCTCACGTGAAGAACCTTCTCCATAATTATGATCTCCTACCACAATCGTATAAACTTCAGCCGCTTTATAAGCTCTTGCTACATCTGGAACACCACCAAACTCACCTGTTAATTGATTTTTAACAAAGTTCGTTTTCTTACCATAAGCATTAACAGCACCAATTAAACAATTGTTAGAAATATTATCTAAATGTCCTCTAAAACGCAACCAAGGGCCAGCCATTGATATATGATCTGTAGTACATTTTCCAAATGCTTTGATTAGCAATTTGGCACCTGTAATATTATTTCCAATTGGTGTAAAAGGTGTAAGTAATTGTAATCTTTCTGAAGTCGGACTTACAGTTACATTTATACTGCTTCCGTCTTCTACAGGCTCTACATAACCAGCATCTACAACATCAAATCCTAATGGAGGTAATTCAACACCTATTGGTGGATCTAATTTTACCTGTTCACCATCTTCATTTAATAAGGTGTCATTTAAAGGGTCGAAATCTAAACGGCCAGAAATCGCAATGGCTGCAACCATTTCTGGAGAACCTACAAAAGCATGTGTATTTGGATTTCCATCTGCTCGTTTTGAAAAGTTTCTATTAAACGAATGCACAATCGTATTTTTTTCGTCTCCTTTTGTATCACTCCTATCCCATTGTCCAATACATGGTCCGCAGGCATTCGTAAAAATTGTTGCATCTAAATCTTCAAAAATCTGAAGGATGCCGTCACGATCTGCTGTATAACGCACTTGTTCTGACCCTGGATTGATACCAAAATCGGATTTTACTTTAATATTTTTATCGACTGCTTGTTTCGCAATTGATGCAGCACGAGATAAATCTTCGTAAGATGAATTTGTACACGAACCAATAAGTCCCCAATCTACTTTTAAAGGCCAGTCGTTAGCTCTCGCCTTTTCACTCATTTCTGAAACTGGCGTTGCTAAATCTGGTGTAAAAGGACCATTTAGATGAGGTCTAAGCGTATTTAAATCAATTTCTATAACCTGATCGAAATACTGTTCTGGATTAGCATAAACTTCAGCATCAGCAGTTAAATAATCTTTAATAGTGTTTGCAGCATCAGCAACATCTGCTCTATCTGTAGCACGTAAATAACGCTCCATAGAAGCATCATAACCAAAAGTTGATGTCGTTGCACCAATTTCTGCTCCCATATTAGAAATAGTTCCCTTTCCTGTACAAGACATAGACGTTGCACCTTCACCAAAATATTCCACAATAGCACCAGTTCCACCTTTTACAGTTAGAATTCCAGCAACTTTAAGAATTACATCTTTAGGTGCTGTCCAACCATTTAATTTTCCTGTTAATTTAACACCAATAAGTTTAGGGAATTTTAATTCCCATGCCGTTCCTGCCATAACATCTACTGCATCTGCACCACCAACTCCGATAGCTACCATTCCCAATCCTCCAGCATTTACTGTATGAGAATCTGTACCAATCATCATGCCTCCAGGAAATGCATAATTTTCTAATACCACTTGATGAATAATTCCTGCACCTGGTTTCCAAAAGCCTATTCCGTATTTATTCGATACTGATGCTAAGAAATCAAATACTTCACTACTTACATCATTAGCGCGTTTTAAATCTTGAGCAGCACCTTGTTTAGCTTGAATTAAATGATCACAATGTACTGTTGTTGGCACTGCTACTTTACTTTTTCCAGCTTGCATAAACTGCAATAAAGCCATTTGTGCAGTCGCATCCTGACAAGCGATTCTGTCTGGTGCAAAATCTACATAATCCTTTCCTCTAACAAAAGCTTTAGTAGGTGTTCCATCCCAAAGGTGAGCGTATAAAATCTTTTCAGAAAGTGTTAGTGGATTCCCAACAATCTCTCGTGCTTTATCGACACGTTCTACCATAGTTGAATACACTTTTTTTATCATTTCAATATCGAATGCCATATCTAAAAATTTAGTTTTTTAAGTTTTTCACCAAAATAAACGCATCAGTGAAGAGTGTTGCAAAAGTACAAAAAATCAAAGAAATTAAAAAATATTTAACGAAATGAAAGAAACAATGAATATAATTCAATGAATGAATTGTATTTCAATGATATATTGAATTATTCGTAAAATAATAATACTCAAAATATTAAATTAACAAAAGAGATTATTTGAAATTCTTCTTTATAATTGGAGAATCTCTTAAATCTGTCATTGGTTTTTCAAAAAAGCGATATAAGACATACGATAATAAAATAGTTAAGCTTACATATACAATGATATAAATAATAACATCAAAACCTGGTAATCCTTCCGAAGGTAAATAATGCTTTAAAAGTTGTAAAATGATTGAATAATGTAGAATATACATAGCATAAGAAATAATGCTCAAATACGTTATCGGTTTTAAGATTATTTTAGATGCTGTTTTCATTTGACTCAACACTGGTAAAGCCAACATTATGGCAATTGAGTTTATGGGTAAGTACCACAAATTCCAAAACAAGGTATGTGTTTCAATAAAAATATACTTTAATGGAATTATAGCATTCATTCCTAAAAACAAAATCGCTCCTAAAATAAAAGCAATATGCTGTATTCGCATCCAAAATACTGGTTTAACAATAGAAATATAAGCCGCTAAAACACCATAATAAATTGCATCAATTCTATAAATAACAACTGCTTTTAAGCTTGAATTCCAATGAATCATACTCTTTACATTGTCATTTAAACTATATATGAGTTTTGTGAAAGTAAACAGCAGAATAACGAAAAGTGTCATCCCTAAAAATAATTTAGATTTTGAAGTCTTTGTTTTTATAAATAATGTAAAGTACAGTAATAAAGGTCCTAAGATATAGGCAAACTCTTCAATAGACAAACTCCAAGATTCAATAAAGAACAGCGGCATTTCAGCAGCAAAATTTTGAATAAAAAATACATATTGCCATAAATTTTCTGGAAGTTGTATGATTAAATATAAGGCAATAATGCCATTAATGATTAATGCCAAATAGTAATTTGGCAATGTTCTAAACCAACGTCTTACCCAAAAATAAAAGACACTTTTAAAATTAAAGTTTTCTGATATATAGAGCTTATAAATAAGTCGACCAATTAAAAATCCACTAAGAACAAAGAATATTTCGACGCCTATAAAACCAGCTATGCTCATCAAATCAGGAATAAACCCTTTAGCATTAGGAATAATCCATCCGATATGAGAAAATACAACTAAAGCTATGGCAACCGCTCTCATAAGATCTAATCCGAAAATTCGTTTGCTATAGTCTATTTGCATAAAAAAATAGTAGTTTTGTTAAGAATAGTATCTCTTTTAATGAAATCTAAAATACTAAAATATTCAGTGTTATTATTGCTTTTAGTAGCTATTCTTGGTGGGATCTATTATTTAAAACTTTCAAATAGACATAAAGCAATTGTAAAAACGCATGTATACCATAAACTTGGCTTAGTAGATAATACTTGGAATATTAACAGTAATCAGGAACAGGTTTCATTAATTACACCAACTATGGTTATCGATAATATCTATAAATCTATGGAAGGTCCTAAAGTTATGCGTTCCTTTCAATTAGATGCTTCAAAAGACGATTTGGTTTGGATTACATCGTTTGAAACAAAAGCGTTAAGCACTAATGAAGTAGATCAACTTTCTAACGATTATATATGTCATACAAATGTAGATTTTTATGATGGCGAGCACTATTCTAGATGGCAACTTGATGATAGAATTGGAGAGCAATACCCTAGACTTACCTCAATGAGTAATGGTATTGAAAGTTATTCATTCCCTGATGGCTTTGGTTTTCCTGTTTTTAGTAATGAAAACTTATTTCTATCGACACAGATTTTAAATCAAAATATAAAAACTGAACCATTCTCTGTTAAGCATGAAGTCAACATAGGTTTTAAACAGCATGATCCTTCTATGAAACCATTAATGAGTAAAACAGTGTTTGTCATGTTGCCTTACGATGTTAAAAATCCTTTTCAAGGTCCTACGGAATCTAATCCCAATATGTGTCTTCCTATTGAAACTAAAAATCATAGTTATGTAAATGATGAAGGAGAAAGTCTTTCAGGACATTGGGTGGTTTTCCCTGGACGCAAAACGTATAGTTATGACATTACACAGCAATTACAATTAAAAGATAGTACAACGATGCATCATATTGCTACGCATCTTCATCCTTTTGCTGAAACTCTTAGTTTTAGAGATAAAACTTTAGATTCTACTTTGTTTATATCAAAAGCTGAAAATTACACAGATAAAATTGGTCTGAAAAAAGTAAGCTATTTCTCTAGTAAAAAAGGCGTAATGCTTTATCCTGATCATCGCTACGAATTAGTATTAAAAACTAATAATACAAGTGGTATTAATCAAGATATGATGGCCAGTATGTTTGTGTTTTTATTTGATAAAGAAATGGATGAAAAATTAAAAGCTTATAATTCTAACCTATGAGACTAAGAGTATTCTTTCTTTTTTTGCTAGTCTTCAATTGTGAAAATAATACTGAAGATTTACCTGTTTTAAGTTTTACAATTAGTGATTCTGGAGAGAAAGTAAACTATTCTATTTCATATAATAACTTTACCAATCAATTAGGAGATTCATTTACTACTCAACAGCTAAAGAACAACATCAGTATAGCAAATTTCTTTTTCACGCGTTGTCCAAGTATTTGTCCGCCAATGCGGAATGAGCTCATTGATGTTGCAAATACGTTTAAAAATGAAGAAAATTTCATCATCATTTCACATACTATAGATCCTAAAAACGATAGTATTCCTATTTTAAAAAATTATGCTATAGCAACAGGTATTCCTAATGAAAAATGGCAGTTTTTACGTTCTACAGTAGAGAATACAAAACTACAAGCTAAGCAATTTATGACGAATTTTAAACCTAATGAAGATGGTACTGATTTTTATCATAGTAGTTATGTGGCATTGATTGATAGAAATCAATTGATTCGAGGGTTTTATAATATATTAATTCCCGAAGAAGTTATTCGGTTAAAAGAAGATATAAGTATTCTACTTAAATAAATATTAATTATTTACGTCTTTGCGAAGGTGTCCTAATAGTCATTAGGATGACTGCGGCAATCTATTAGAGTTTGAGTTCCAATCATGAGATTGCTTCGTACCTCGCAATGACAGTAACATTATGAGACTGCCACATCTTACTAAAAAAGTAAAATTCGCAGTGACAAAAATCATGAAACTACGTTAACAATACAATAAATAGGATATTCATTATATGAGATTCTCATTAATTAGTAAGCACTAAAATGAGTGCCAAGGTATTCCCATTGAATTAAAACAAGCTCTTAATAATCTGAACTTCTGTAATCCCTTCAGCTTCTGCTTTATAATTTTTAATAATTCTATGGCGAAGTATACTATAAGCAACTGCTTGAACATTCTCTATATCTGGAGAAAATTTACCGTTTATAGCTGCATGAGTTTTAGCTGCTAGAATTAAATTTTGTGATGCTCTTGGTCCAGCTCCCCAATCTATGTAATTTTTTACTAAATCACTTGCAGTATCAGAATTCGGTCTTGTTTTCCCAACCATAGTTACAGCATATTCTATCACATTATCGGCAACTGGAATACGACGAATAAGGTGTTGAAAATCTATGATTTCTTGAGCAGAAAGCAACGCATTTACTTTTACTTCTGTGTCTGTCGTTGTTGTTTTAACCACTTGTACTTCTTCTTCAAAAGAAGGATAGTCCAAATTAATAGCAAACATAAAACGGTCTAATTGTGCTTCTGGTAAAGGGTATGTACCCTCTTGCTCAATTGGATTTTGAGTAGCTAACACAAAATAAGGTAAACTTAATTTATAATTATGACCAGCTATTGTTACTGAACGTTCTTGCATAGCTTCTAAAAGAGCAGCTTGAGTTTTTGGAGGTGTTCTATTAATCTCATCGGCTAAAATAATATTAGCAAAAATGGGGCCTTTAATAAATTTGAAGCTTCTGTTTTCGTCTAATATTTCACTTCCAAGAATATCGCTTGGCATAAGGTCTGGTGTAAACTGTATTCTTTTAAAATCTAATCCTAAAACTTGGGCAATAGTATTTACCATTAAGGTCTTTGCTAAACCAGGAACGCCTATAAGTAAAGAATGTCCACCAGAAAAAATTGAAATTAAAATTTGGTTGACGACCTCATCTTGTCCAACAATAATTTTTGCAATTTCTCTTTTTAATTCACTATATTTCTTAACAAATTGTTCTATTGCAGCTACGTCTGACATCCTTTTATTCTTTTAACCAATTACTAGAAAATTCACAATCTCTATATTTACCATTAATTTTAATATACGTATCCATAATTTTTTCTTTCTGCCATTTTTCGACTGCATTAAATCTTTTATCACTAAGTGCTAACTCTTTAATTTTCAAATAATCGCGTCCATAATCTGCTATATGCTCATCTACTCTATCTGAAACCGTTAATATTTTAAATTTTATTTTTCCTGTTCTCCCTTGATCTGTAAGCACTAAACTTATTTCATTGTCTTTTAACTCATGTATTTGACCATATAATTCTGGATCCATTTTAGTTAATTCAAAATTATAATCCTGAGTTGCTGGATTAATTAAATAACCTCCTTCACTACGTGTTTCCTTTTCGTCACTAGATGCTAAAGCCGCTTCTACAAATGTAATATCACCGTCTACAATGCGTTGTCTAATTTTTACCAAGCTTTCTCTGGCTTCTTTAATAGCAGTTTCTGTTACTTCTGGAATAATTAAAATATGACGGACATCGTATTCTTGTCCTCTAATTTTTTCTAAGAAAATAATATGATACCCAAAATCTGTTTTAAAAGGCTCTGAAATCTCACCTTCCTGCATAGAAAAAGCAACATCTCTAAACTCTTTAACCATACGCGGTTGTTTTCTATTTAGCGTATATAAACCCCCATTACTTACAGATGCTTTATCGTCGGTATACAATACCACTTTAGATCGAAAACTAGCACCATTCTCTAAAACATCTGCTTTAAATTCTTTTAAGCGATTAATTGCTTTTTGATTGCCTTCTTCAGAAACTTTTGGTTCAATTACTATTTGAGACACTTTAAGTTCAGTACCGAATGTAGGTCGTTGGTCTTCAGGAATTTTATTGAAAAATTGTCTTACTTCTTCAGGTGTTATTTCAATATCATCAATTATTTTATTCTGCATTTCTGAAGCTAACTTATTGCTTTTGTTAATTTCATACATTTCTTCTCTAAAGCTTGCTTCATCTTTCTTATTATAAAACTTTATAAGTTCTTCCATAGATTTCCCAGATTGTGCCAAAAACTGCTGAACTTGAAGATCTACATTAGATCGTATTTCTGCATCAGACACTTCAACACTGTCCTGAATTGCATGATGCGCATACAATTTATCTTCAAGTAGTTTACCAAAAATCTGACAACGAGGAATATCATCAGTATCGATACCTTGTGCATTCATTTGCACAATAGTTTTATCAAGATCTGAATCCAAAATAACAAACTCACCAACAACTGCAGCAACACCATCAATCTTAATTGCTGCTGTATTTTTAACAGTGTCTTGAGATTTTGTACTCTCTTTTACTTCGTCTGGAATTATCTCTTGTGCATTAGCAATCGTATTAAATAGTAATGCAATACAAAGTGCATATATATATTTCAAATTAATTATAGATTTCAAATTGTTTATTTTTAATAGCATCTTTAGTAATATCTTTTTCTAATTCTCTAATGAGTTCTAATTTTCTTTTATTTATAACGATTTGATTTATTGTTGGTTTCACATATTCTAAAGGCGCAGTGCTGTTACGCAACAAAACATCGTTAATTTGCATCAAATATAATCCTA
>Ga0190293_1000692_pt1 | contig 11936 bp, 12 predicted proteins | sample 48693001_MG_FD_161671 | JGI IMG/M metagenome (GOLD analysis project Ga0190293, IMG submission 161671) | Hydrothermal vent microbial mat bacterial communities from Southern Trench, Guaymas Basin, Mexico - 4869-30-0-1_MG | ecosystem: Environmental > Aquatic > Marine > Hydrothermal vents >... | reverse complement strand
CAGGCTCGACCTCTCATCAATCCGAAGCCGGACTTTACTTTTATCTTTGTCAAATTCCAGCTCGGTGATTTTCCAATCGTTACCCAGCCCCAGCAGCGTGTGAAACAGTTTTTCAGGAGTATTCATGCTCCGAATGTAGCATGTTTACCCATTCAAAGTGACGAAGAGCCATCCTGATGCTTTTGATCCATTATTTTCAGTTAGGCCGAAGTCGGTTCTTGTCGTCGTCATCTTAATTGTCATAGACCTTGCCTGGATCGCTCTAGCAATCAGTTCAAAATTTATGCACACCGCAGCCCACCCGTAATGTTAGGGGTTCTGTGCTTTTTGTGATTAATCCCGATCTCAGCGCTGCAATTTAAGCATGAGGACTCCGAGAGGCGGGATGTCAAGCTGGAGGGAGTAGTCTTTTCCGTGCCACGGGAGGTGGTGGGCATCGAAAATGCGGCCTTCCTCCGGCCCGTTTTTGCTTCCGCCGTACACTTCGGCATCGGTGTTTAGGATTACTTTCCAGTCGCTGTCGTGCGGCAGGCCGATCCGATAGCCGTTGCGCGGCGTGGGCGTGAGGTTGAGCGCGACGACAACCACTTCTTCGGGATCGCGCCCTTTGCGCAGAAACGAAACGACGGAGCTTTCGGCATCCTGAAAATCAATCCAGTCGAAGCCTTCCCACGAGGATTCAATGTCGTAGAGCGCGGCCTCTCCGGTATAGAGCGCGTTGAGTTTTGCGACCAGCACTTTGAGTTTCCGATGCGGCTCGTAGTCGAGCAGGTTCCAGTCAAGGCTGGTCGCGGCATCCCACTCGCGCCACTGACCGATCTCGCAGCCCATGAAGAGGAGCTTTTTGCCGGGGTGGGCAAACATGTAGGCAAAGAGCAGGCGCATGTTGGCGAATTTTTGCCAGAAATCGCCGGGCATTTTGTCGAGCATGGAGGCTTTGCCGTGAACGACCTCATCATGTGAAAACGGCAGGATGAAGTTTTCAGTGAAGGCGTAGATCATGGAAAAGGTGAGATCGCCCTGGTGATATTTGCGATGGACGGGATCCTTGCCGAAGTATTCGAGCGTGTCGTTCATCCAGCCCATATTCCATTTGAAGTCGAACCCGAGCCCGCCGAAGTCAACGGGATGCGAAACCTGCGGGAAAGCGGTGGACTCTTCGGCAAAGGTGAGGAAGCCGGGAAATTCACCATGGATCATGCTGTTGAAGTGTTTGACGAATTCAATCGCCTCGAGGTTTTCGCGTCCGCCGTACTGATTGGGAATCCACTGCCCCTCTTCGCGGGAATAGTCGAGATAGAGCATGCTGGCGACCGCGTCCACGCGCAGGCCGTCGAGATGGTATTCGCGCGCCCAGAAGGCGGCGTTGGAAAGGAGAAATCCGCTCACCTCTTTGCGTCCGTAGTTGAAGATGAGGGTGCCCCAGTCCATGTGCTCGCCCTGACGCGGGTCGTCATGTTCGTAGAGGTGGGTTCCGTCGAAATAGCCGAGGCCGTGCGCGTCTTTCGGGAAGTGCGCGGGCACCCAGTCGAGGATGACGCCGATGCCCGCCTGATGGCAGCCGTCGACAAAGTGGCGGAAGTCGTCAGGTGAGCCAAAGCGCGAGGTGGGGGCATAATAACCGCTGGTCTGATAGCCCCACGAGCCGTCGAACGGGTGCTCGGCGATCGGCATCAGTTCGATATGCGTGTAGCCGAGTTCCTTGACGTACGGAATGAGCTGGGCGGCCAACTCGCGGTAAGTCAGCCAGCGCCAGCCGTCTATTCGCTTCCACGAACCGAGATGGACTTCATAGACGCTGATCGGCTTTTCTTGCCAATTGGTCTGTTCGCGCTGCTCCATCCATGTGCCGTCGCTCCACTCGTAACGGGAAAGGTCATAGACGACCGAGGCCGTGCGCGGCCGCATCTCGGCGGCGAAAGCGTAAGGGTCGGACTTCTGTGCCCAGAAACCATCAGGGCTTTTGAGTTCAAACTTATACTGGTCGCCTTCTTTGACACCGGGAATAAACAGCTCCCAGATACCCGAGCTGCCGACGGGATGCATTTTGTGAATCCATGCCTCCCAGTTATTAAACGAGCCGATCACGCTGACCATTTCGGCGTTCGGTGCCCAGACCGCGAAGTAGGCGCCTTTTTGTCCGTCCTCCTCCAGCAGGTGCGCGCCAAGCTTTTCATACGCGCGGTAATGCGTGCCCTTGCCGTGCAGGAACAGGTCGAAGTCCGTCAGTTTCGGTCTCGTTTCCATTTGGTCAGCCTTCCGGGTTCAGGTTTCTCAATACGCCTTTTTGTCACCATTTCATACCTGCAATCAAGGCACACAGCACAGCTATAGACAAATTGATTAATGTGCCCAGAAGATAATAAGCCGCATTTTCCGCAACCTTTTCTTTGCGCACAAATTCTTTAGCTGCCATCACAATGGCCAGTGCCCCGTACTCGTGCTGTGCAACGAATATAAAAATGAGCAGTGTTTCGAAAAATCCGAGCCAAAAACCCAGCGCCCTCAGACCCGTATTTCCCTCGGAAGGTCGGAGAAAAGGCACCAGCTTCTGAATAATCAGCGTAGTTATAATCATGGACACCGCGAATGCGATTACATACTGGACGATCATCCCCGCCCTCCCTTTTGCTTTTCCCCGTCAAGCCGTTCCAAAGTCATTCGAATCGTCTCTTCTGCCTGTAGAACCAATTCTGCTCCACCGCGTTTTATTGAATTTGAAACTGATTGTTTGTGTTTTTTTAATACTGTAGCAATCGTCGTCTTCGACGCTCCCGATTTAAGGCGACAATACAGCTCATGCTGATATGGTGTCATGTTTTTAAGTAAAGTATTACTCATCTCTGTTAAGGAGGTGAGTACTTGATCCAGAAAAGGATATCCCACTGCCCACTTACAAAAACCCCGTTCACGCTTCAGTCGGCGCATTAAATCATCAGCACGTTTAAAAATTTCACCGCCGATTTTACGAATGTCCTCCGAAACAACACCAATCTCGCCATAGACCGCAACAAATCTCACTTCCGCCCTGTCGAACAAACAACTTCGGAAAACGTCTGCCACATCATACAAATTTGTGGGCGAATCGAATAAGCCCGCAACTTCATCTCCATAACTAATTTGTAAACTGAGAACAGGCTTCGGACTTAATGAACTATTCAGGCGCTGAATTTCCTTCTCCAGAACTTCGAACAGTTTTTGCCGATCCTGTAAAGCCTGTCTCGTAGACCCTTTAATATCTACCAGCAGTAAATAATATTTCCGCGAAACATTCATCTCGTAGTAAATCTAATATGATTTACTTTTTAAAGTCAATCGTTTTTGGTTTATATTAGCTAGTAAGCCCTTGCATCACTTTTTTCCATAAAATTGATGAACGAACGGTTGACCACGCGGTTGCCGCCGGGCGTGGGGTAGTCGCCGCTGAAATACCAGTCGCCTCGGTGATCCGGACAGGCGGCGTGCAGGCCTTCGAGGTTCTGGTAAATCACCTGAAGCCCCGCTTTGAGGTCAGCGGGACGCAGAATGTCGGCGATTTTCTTTTCCACCTCATGCGGCTTGAAGAGTTTATAGAGCGCTTTGACTTCGTTTTGCACCTGATCGCGCGGTCGCTCCATGCTTGCTTCGCACTTCCCGCAAATTTCCGTCAGCACGTTTTCGCGCCCGGTTTCTTTCACCAGCGCAATGGCGGCCTGAAACGCAATGAAGTCCTTGAGCTTGGACATATCGATGCCGTAGCAGTCCGGATAACGGATTTCCGGCGCGGAGGAAACGATGACAATCTTTTTCGGATGCAGGCGGTCGAGAATCCGCAGGATACTTTCGCGCAGCGTGGTGCCGCGCACAATCGAGTCGTCGAGCACAACGAGGGTGTCCTCGGGCTTCACCACACCATAGGTGGTGTCGTAGACCATGGAAACCAGTTCGTTGCGGTCGGCATCCGCAGTGATAAAGGTGCGCAGCTTGGCATCTTTCGTCATGATTTTTTCGGTTCTCGGCTGATAGTTTACCAACTCGGCGATCCGCGCCGGCGAAATATTCTTTTCGTGCATAATGTGATGCTGCGCGCGCTCGGCCACATGCGCTTTGACACCTTCGAGCAGTCCCATGAACGCCGTTTCCGCCGTGTTGGGGATGTAGGCGAAAACCGTGTTGTCGAGGTCGTAGTCCACCGCCTCCAGCACCGGCTCCGTCAGCTGGCGGCCCAGCTGCTTGCGTTCGTCATAAATGTCTTTGTCCGTCCCGCGCGAAAAATAGATGCGCTCGAAGGAGCAGGGCTTGACGGTACCCACCTCCGAAATCGGTTCGTGGAGCAGCGTACCGTCGCGCCGAACCACTAATGCGTGGCCGGGCTTGATTTCCTGCACCGAGTCCACCGGAACATTGAAGGCGGTCTGGATGGCGGGCCGCTCGGAGGCCACAACGACAAACTCGTCGTCCTGATAAAAAAAACCGGGGCGGATGCCGCAGGCATCGCGCATGACGAACAGGTCGCCGTTGCCGATGATGCCCGCCATCGTGTAACCGCCGTCAAAATTTTTGACGGATCGCTTGAGCACCGAAAGGACATCGAGGTTTTCCTCAATCTTCTTGGAGATGGCGGGCCTTTCGAGGCCCTCTTTTCGATAGGCGCGAAAAAGGCGGTCGTTTTCCTCATCAAGGAAGTGGCCGATTTTCTCGAGTACCATCACCGTATCCTTTTCGCTGCGCGGATGCTGCCCGAGTTCGACGAGTGTATCAAACAGCTCGTCGTTATTCGTCAGATTAAAATTACCCGCCAGCACCAGATTGCGGCTTTTCCAGTTCCGGTGACGAAGAAAGGGGTGGCAGTAAGAGACGCCGCCCTGCCCGCGCGTGCCGTAACGCAGATGGCCCAGCAACAACTCTCCGGCAAACTTTGCGTTGCGCTTCAGCCAGACCGGATCGTTCGCCTGTGCTGGGTTTTCTTTCTGCGACTCCGCCAGCGAAGTGAGCATATGTTCATGCACCGCGGCAATCGGATCCTTGTCCGCTGAACGCGAACGGAAGATAAACGGTTTGCCCGGGTCGGTATTCAGTTTGATTACCGCTGCACCGGCACCGTCCTGCCCGCGGTTATGCTGCTTTTCCATCAGCAAATAGAGGCGGTTGATGGCAAACGCGGGCGAACCGTATTTTTCGACGTAATATTCAAACGGCTTGAGAAGCCGAATGGCGGCGATACCGCATTCATGGCCAATCCAATCACTCATATCCCATACACTCCCCGGTTCCGGATAAGATTGGCCAAATCCTCGCACCCGCCCTGCCTGCGGTCAAACCAAAACCGGATCAAGCGCAGGAAGCATCAGCCGGATCGGACTGATCCGTCAGATCTGCCTGTCCGCTACAGCTTGCTAAAGCGATGGCGGACGGTTAGATTTCCCTGCAATGGTTGAGCGAATTGCAGAGGAAATGGAGCCCGTACGACTGGATGCCTGGCTGGCGGAGGAGGAGCCGGAACATTCGCGGGCACGCTGGCAGGCTCTGATTAAAGAGGGGCTGGTCACCGTCAACGGCAGGGCGGCGAAAAAAAACCGTCATCTGCGCGACGGCGACCGCGTGGCGTGGGAAATCCCCGAGCCGGTCGAGGCCACCCCGCAGCCCGAAGACATTCCGCTCGATATTCTCTACGAAGATCACGATCTCATTGTCATCAACAAACCCGCCGGGCTGGTCGTGCATCCCGCCGCAGGCAACGAGACGGGCACGCTGGTGAACGCCCTGCTTCATCATTGTACCGATCTCGCGGGTATCGGCGGCGAAATCCGCCCCGGCATCGTTCACCGGCTCGATAAGGACACCAGCGGCGTGATGGTGGCCGCTAAAAACGAAGTCGCACTGAATGAGCTTTCGCGGCAATTCAGGTATCGCGAGACAGAAAAGGAATACCTGGCGCTGGTCTGGAGTGTCCCAAAGGATAAACGCGGAACCGTCCGGAATACGATCGGGCGGCATCCGATTCATCGTAAGAAAATGGCGGTCAACGTCCCCAACGGGCGCAACGCGGTTTCGCACTACGAAGTGATTGAACCGCTTAATGGAGCCGCGCTGGTGCGCGTGCGGATTGAAACGGGCCGCACGCATCAGGTGCGCGTGCACATGGCTCATATAAAAACTCCCATCATCGGCGACAAGGTTTACGGCCGTGTGCGCAAAGCAGGAATCAAAGCGGATCGTCAGATGCTGCACGCCGAAAAACTTTCATTCTCCCACCCGAAAACGAACAAACGGATGCGGTTTGAAGCGCCGCTGCCGAAAGATTTTCAGACGGCTCTGGCGCAGCTTCGCGATATCTCCGCGAACCGCGAAATTCCTGAAGAGCCGTTTCGCAAGACGCCCGAAGAACCGTTTTGAGTTTCATGCAACCCGCAATCGTCTTGACCATATGACGCAAACAGCCGAAGATTCGACTCCATGCTGAACCGGCTTACACACAGGCTCAACTATCTGATCGGCCCCGTGGCGGTCTTCGGCTTTATCCTGCTGATGTTCGAGCACAGCGAATTCGCGCGCGGACACGCCGTGCTCATCCGTGAACTCAACCTCTGGATGCTTGGTCTCTTCGCGGTGGACGTGCTGCTGAACTGGCTCGCCAACCGCGCAAAACTCCGCTACTTCCGCACCCACTGGTTCGACCTGATTGTTTTCGTTCCGCTGATTCAGCTTCTATCCCGGACAGAAGGCGGAACCCTCTCAGTCATCCTGCGCCAGACGGCGATCTTTGCCATGCTGATTTCGCGCACGCGCCGCGTCCATAAATTCATCACCCTCTTCAGCCTGAAACCCGCGCAGCTGATGCTGATGAGTTTTGCGGGTGTCATCGTCGTCGGCACCATCCTGCTGCTGCTGCCCGCCGCCACGGTCGCCGGTGAAACCACCGGCCTGCTCGACGCGCTCTTCACCGCCACCTCGGCCACCTGCGTGACCGGCCTGATCGTTCACGACACCGCAACGCACTTTACGGCCTTCGGGCAGCTGATCATTCTCGCCCTTATTCAGATCGGCGGGCTGGGCATTATGACCTTCTCGGTATCGCTTGCACTGCTGATGCGTCGCGGCGTTTCGATGAAAGACCAGAGCATTATGCAGGACGTGCTTGATCAGGATACCCTGCTGAGCGTGCGCCGGCTGGTCGGCTTTATCGTCACCATGACTTTTGTACTGGAGCTGGCCGGCGCGGCCATCCTGTTCACAGCCATGCGCCCGATATTCGACCACAGCTGGGAGGCCGGCTGGCATGCGCTGTTTCATTCCGTTTCCGCCTTCTGCAACGCGGGCTTTTCCACTTTCAGTGACAGTCTGTCCGGCTTCGCGTACAACGTGCCGGTCAACCTGACCATCGGCGGACTGATTGTGCTCGGCGGCATCGGCTTTGTCGTGATCGGCGACTTCCATAGGGCGCTGAAGAACTGGATCAAAAACCGGCGCGGACCGCGTCATAAGTTCCGCATTCAAAGCCGCCTCGCGCTCGGCTGGACGGGCGGGCTGATTCTTTTCGGCACCGGCCTGGTCTACTGGATCGAACACAACCAACTGCTCGACGGTATGGGCTATAACAATGCGCTGCTGGTTTCCCTCTTCCAGTCCGTTTCCACGCGCACGGCCGGCTTCAACACCTGCAATATCGGCATACTGCAGCCCGCGACGCTTTTCCTCTTTATTGTACTGATGTTCATCGGTGCCTGTCCCGGCGGAACCGGCGGCGGGATCAAGACCACCACCCCCGCCGTCCTTTGGTCAATCATCCGCGCGGGCTTCCAGCGGCGCGAAGAGGCCGAGCTCTACCGCCGCACCATTCCGGTCGAAACCATCCAGAAAGCGGTGATGGTGCTCTGCTCCTCCCTGCTGCTCGTTTGCGGCGCGATCGGGCTGATGGCCGTTTTTGAGCCGGACAAAAATTTTATGGCTCTCTCTTTTGAAACGGTGAGTGCGTTCGCCACGGTCGGCCTCTCCACCGGCATCACCTCCGAGCTGTCAGTGCCGGGGCGTATTTTGATTACGCTGCTGATGTTCGTCGGCCGTCTCGGCCCGCTCACCATCGGCTTCGCGTTTATGCTGCGGCAGAAGCGGCCCGCAAAATACAGCTATGCCGAAGAACGCATTATGATAGGGTGAAAAGAAAAAATGTGGAGTGCGCAGGCTTGCCTGCGCCTTGTTCGCCGAAGCTAGCTTCGGCGTTTGAAAGCGGCAGCAAGCTGCCGCACTCCAAAACAAATCGAGGTTTATTATGAGAAATATTGCAGTAATCGGACTGGGCGGCTTCGGCAGCTCCGTAGCGCGCGAACTGACTGAAAAAGGTGTGCAGGTGCTCGCTATTGACCGCACCCGTGACCTAGTCGAAGCCATCAAGGATTCCGTCGCGCACGCCGCCACGCTCAATTCGACCGACGAAGAGGCGCTGCGCGCCGTCGGCATTCAGAACGTGGATGTCGCCGTCATCTGCATCGGAAAAGATATTGAAGCCAACCTCCTCACCACCATCCTGCTCAAAAAGATGGGGGTGCACCGCATCTGGACGCGCGCGCTCAGCCCGCTGCAGCAAGAAATTCTCAAAATGCTCGAAGTGGACAACATCGTGAACCTCGAAAAAGAGATGGGCGGGTTTGTCGCCACCAGCCTCGCTTCGGCCAATATCACCCGCCACATTCCGCTCACCAAAGGCCACAGCATTGTCGAAGTGCAGGTGCCTTCCGAATTCGCCGGCAAAACCCTGCGCGAGCTCGATCCGCGCAACCAGTACAACATCAACATCGTCGCCATCAAAAAAATGGTGCCGGGCATTAACGAACAGGGCGAACGCATCATGGAGGAATCCATCGAAGATGTGCCGAAGCCCGATGATGTACTCGAGGAAACCGACCGGCTACTGATTGTCGGCAGCGATAAAAATGTGGAGCACTTCGCCAACCGGTAAACCGCCATGACCTCAAACCTGCTCACTATTATTTGGATTTTTCTGCCGCTCTGCTGGCTGACCGCTGGCTTCATCGTGTGGGAAAATACATCGGCACCGTCCAACTGGATGGCGGCCGGGCTGCTCGGCATCTGCCTTTTTTGCTGGATATACCTGACCGCGCGCATAGTCGGTTTCCGGCGGCGGCTCTCCAACTTCCTGTCGCGCCTGCTCAAGGGCGACTACGAAACCGGCATCCACATGAGCACCGCTTTCTGCGACGAATTCTATTCGATTGAAGACACCGCCAACCGGCTCGTCGAGCGGCTGCGTATCTACGACCGCCTGCGCGCCGACCGTGTTTCCATCCACGCGCGCGTGCTTGATCTCATCCTCCGGCAGGTGAAAGAGCCACTCATCACCGCCGATGTCGAAAAAGAGGTCTTTGTTTTCAACCCCGCTGCGCAGAAAGTGCTGGGAATCGAGCGCAAAAGCTTTTCGTTCGAGTCCGTTCTCAAACCCGCCGCCAATCAAAGTTTCGCCCACCTCTTCAAAGAGGTGGTTTCCGGTCGTAAAGTCAACACCGAGGGCACCTGCCTGCTTCAGCTTCCGGGCATGAACGAGCCGCTGCGAACCGCCCTGGAATTGCTGCCGCTGCGCGACCGCGACGAAATCGTCCGCTTTGCGGTGCTCTCTCTCGCGACCCACAGCACCGGATCATACGCATCATGAGTCAGCGCGACCAGTTCATCAGTGATCTCGAGAATTTTCTCGAAAACCAAAAGGAGGAGGGTGTCCAGACGCTGGACATTTCTCCGGAGACGCTGGTTGCCCTGAAGGCTTCCACCCAAAAGGCCGACCAGAAACCCGCCGCAAAACCGGCCTCGCCCCGTCCCGCATCGTCTGCTGCACCGCCGCAAAGCACCGTCAACGTTTCCGGTAAAACGCTCGAAGAAATTGCGGGGCAGATTCGCGTCTGTTCCGCCTGCCCGCTATGCAACTCGCGCAAAAACACCGTGCCCGGCGAAGGCAACGCAAACCGCCCCGACATCATGTTTATCGGTGAAGGCCCCGGCGCCGATGAAGATGCGCAGGGCCGCCCCTTCGTCGGCGCGGCGGGCCAGCTGCTCGACAAAATGATCAAAGCGATGGGCTACCAGCGCGAAGAGGTCTTCATTGCCAACATCGTCAAATGCCGCCCGCCCGGCAACCGCGTACCCCTGCCCGCCGAAATGGATGCCTGCCTGCCCTGGCTGCGGGCGCAGACTGCGCTTATTCAGCCTAAAATTATCGTCGCGCTCGGCAAAACCGCCGTGCAGGGACTGCTTCACGAAGAGGTCGCCATCACCCGCTTCCGCGGTACGTGGTGCACGTACGAAGGCATAAACCTCATGCCGACCTACCACCCCGCCTACCTGCTGCGTTCGCCCGGCAAAAAGGGCGAAGCGTGGGCCGACCTCAAAGCCGTCCTCAATAACCTCGGCAAAGAGCCCCCGATAAAGAAAGGATAATGTACCATGTGGTTTAGGATTCTTATTGCAGCGGCGGTCTTCGGTTATATTCTGATTGTCCTGTGTCGAAAATACAGATGCCATGGAGCCTTGCGCTGCCCGCACTGCCGGAATCGTTTTCCAAAGCCCCGCGACACGGGAAATGAGTACACCGCGCCTCAAAACGCGTTCACCTGTAAATGCTGCGGCTGCAGAATTGACGAGTTCAGCAATGCGCTCTCTTTCCCCGACGATGCCGACAGCCCTGAGTTCTGGTAGTTGCGGAAATGAAACGATGCTTATTCTCTATATCATCACGGCATTGCTCACGGGCCTTTCGCTTTTGGCGAGTCCCCGTAAGACCGGACGCGCCCTCCGGATCGCGCTTCGCCGATTCCTGAAAATCGCCCCGGCATTCCTCGGCATGCTCATGCTGGTTGCCGTGGCCCTCTATCTCTTCCCGGACCACGTGCTGGGGCAGATGCTGGCCCGCGAGAACAAATGGATCGCCGCGGGAAGCGCGATCGGGGTCGGTTCCGTGTCGATCATGCCGGGATTCATCGCCTTCCCGCTATGCGGCATCCTGCTCAATCAGGGGGCGCTATACATGGTTCTCTCTGCCTTCTCTACCACTCTGATGATGGTGGGGGTGGTGACTTTTCCCCTGGAGAGGATGTATCTCGGTACCCGGCTGGCGCTCTGCCGAAACGGCGTCAGTTTCATCATAGCCATCGTCGTGGCCATCGCCACGGGGCTCTTTTTTGGAGAGTTGCCGTGAAAAGTTTAAAGCAGCATCCATGGACGGCGGGCGCCAGCGTGCTATTCAGCCTCTTCATCCTCGGCTCCTTGTGTACCGGTTTCGCGCCGGGAAAAGCAATCGGACAAAACTTCCTGTTATTTCTCGGGCAGATGCTCCGGGTTCTGCCCTGCATTTTCATACTGATCGGACTTTTCGATGTCTGGGTCAAAACTGAGTCCGTTGAAAAGCACCTTGGCCACGGCTCAGGCCTCTTGTCCTATGGCTGGGCCGTTCTGCTGGCAGGAACAACGGTCGGAGGTCTCCATGTCGCGCTCCCGGTCGCCCATGCCCTGTATATAAAAAGGGCCAGGCTGAGCGTTGTTCTCGTTTTCCTGTCCGCAGCCGGAGCCTGCCGAATACCCATGACGCTCTTCGAGGCCTCTTTTCTGGGATGGCGTTTCACCTGCATCCGCTTTGCCGTTTCCCTGCCACTGATCCTGCTCTCCTCCGCCACAATCGGATGGTGGTTTGACCGCCTGCACTACCGGTTGCCTGATGCGGGTGAAATGACGCCGGACAAATAATAAACATCCACGCGGCGAAAATGAAAGTTGCGGCTTCTAACGCGGCTTGACTCCAAAAGAGACTCATAGATAATGGCGCGGTTATGATTAAGGTTGAAAACCTGACCAAGAATTTTGCGGGACAGACCGCAGTGGATGACGTCTCGTTCGAGGTGGAGCGCGGCGAGATCGTCGGGTTCCTCGGCCCCAACGGCGCGGGTAAAACCACG
>Ga0190293_1000691_pt1 | contig 11962 bp, 5 predicted proteins | sample 48693001_MG_FD_161671 | JGI IMG/M metagenome (GOLD analysis project Ga0190293, IMG submission 161671) | Hydrothermal vent microbial mat bacterial communities from Southern Trench, Guaymas Basin, Mexico - 4869-30-0-1_MG | ecosystem: Environmental > Aquatic > Marine > Hydrothermal vents > Microbial... | reverse complement strand
GACCGAATCGACCCATGTTTCAGAGGAGAATAAAGTAGATATGAACCAGGCGGCCCGGGCTATAGATATCATCCTGTGTGAAAATATCAGGAATGCAGGTTCTGTCCTTACACTTCTGAGAACACCTCCATTCCTTCATGCAACACCTCCATTCACCGGTATATACCCCCTTAACAATGATGATTTTCCGGACGGGATCATCCTTACATCGGGAGATCAGACGGCGGTTACAAAAGTTACAGGCGGCGGTTTTACCCCCGGTGATACACTGCTTAATCTTGAGGACAGTGTAACCAATCTGGATGGTACCGGAGCATTATGGGGGAAAAATGATGTCGGGATAATTGTAAAAACCAGCGGATATTATGTTTTTAAAATCACAGGTGATGTCTCAATGGGAGACACTACCCTCACTATAAGGACAACTCCGGTATATTATTCAGGATTGCTCAACGTTCCCGGAAAATATACAGACAATTCACTGACACACCTCGGTTCATTGGGGAACACAGGGACATATTCAGACGGGAGTCCGATAATAAGACTGAATTATTTTAATATTTTCACTGTAAAGAGCGAGGATGACGGATCAAAAACCCTCACCTTGACAACGGATACAGAAGGGGTCGCAGATATTCTTGCTGACGGCAATGAAACAACGACCAGAGCCGTACCTATCATTCCGAACATTGCAGATCTCCAGTTCGAATATATTACAAAAGATGATCCTGCGGAGTTCTGGGCCTCTACCTCTACTTCAGGAACAAGCCATCCCGATCCATGCGCAACCCCGGGGAGCACAGATTGTACCGATTTTATTCAGAACTTTACTAACAGAAATATTTCATCCATAAGGGTCTATGCCCTTATGAGAACAGAAGACAAGCATAAAAGGGAAAATATTGATGAAGGAGCTGTAGGACAGGCATTCAATAAACCCAGAATGGGTGATGTAGCCGCTGCAATCCTGGCGGCAGGAAGATTCCATTATACCTACCTCACTTATGAGGTCTTCATACGAAACTACGATATTGTATATTAGGAGATTTAAAATGAACATTATAAAACAAAAAGAGAAAGGCTCTGTTCTTATATTAGTGCTTTTCGCAGTAATAATTCTCTCACTTATAGGCGTTATGGGTCTGAACCGGAGCAAGACCGAGATCAGTATCACCAGGAATTTTTTTGCTGACAAAGACTCTTTCTTCACAGCAGAGACCGGGATCAGTTTAGGTACAGATCAGTTGAGATACTCAATCGATCCTGCAACTGAAATTTTCGGACCTGTCACAGACGGGACAAGAACTTTCAGAAGCGGCCCTCTATATGACAGTTACGGGTACAAAATAACAGACCCGCAATATGTAACTCCATTTCTCACTTTCGATCCTCCACCCCCGATAGGAATCTCAGTTGAGACCAGCGGATCTATGGGCGTGATGGTAACTCCCTGGGAGGTAATATCTTCCTCTTCAGTGAAAGTTCCCGGTGGGGGAAACGATGCAAGAAAAGAGATAGTTTCAATAATTGTAATGCTTAATTCCGAATATTAGGAGGAACAAATGAATAAAAAAATATTAATCTTATTATTGATCACATTTATTTTTATGATATCTTCACAACTCAACGGATGGTTTGACGAATCGCTGTTCAACAGCGGTAGTTCAACATATTCGGTCATGAAACCGAATATATTGATCATGATGGATAACTCGGGATCTATGAACAACCTGATCTATCATCCAGATTATGATCAGAATTTCACATATTCCGGTGTGGGTGGTGACCTGATCAATGACAATTTACCCACAAAATATGAATATGACATAGTATATCTGAAAAAAGGGACATATTACGACCCATTTGCAGGCAATTACAGGTATTACTCTGTTTCCCAAGACTATCTGGTAAGAAGGGGTACAAGTTACCCCATGTACGTAGCAACAGAATCTTCTACATTTGATGGTGTTTATGAAGTAACTATCGGCACAACAACAATAAATCTTTTTGCAGAGGAAGACAGTGGAAATAGCGTGAGGATCAGCGGAAATTTCCTTAACTTTATCCTTTATGCATCTACAACCGAACAATTTGATGAGTGGAACCACTTTTCAAAATACGGGACCTGGGATACAGATGACAGCACAGATATTGATGGTAATTACGGGATGAACCGTAAGGTGAGGATGAGGGTTGCACGTGAGGTCATGAAGGGTGCTGTTGATGAAATGTTTGATGATTATGATGCCGATCCCAATCCCGACAAGGAGTACCCGAGGTTCGGTATATCCAGATTTAATTCCTCTGAAGGGGGAACCGTAATTCAGAGTTGTGATGCAAATGCGAATAGAAATGCGACAAAAGTATTGATAACCGGAATCGAGGGAACCACATGGACACCACTTTCAGAAGCATACGCAGAAGTGTATGCATATTTCAGGAACGGCGGTGAATGTTCGATCTCTGATGATAAATATTTCCTCCCATTTGATAATTCCGGTGCCCAGCAGATATCAGCAAGTACTCCGATATCGAACTGGTGCCAATTGAACTTTATTATCGTGGTTACTGATGGTGAACCTACCCAGGATAATCAATTAAGGGACCTGGGCGAAGAAACGATCTTTCATGTTGAATCAGATAATTCAGTACTATGGGGCGATACTGATGTAGTTCCCCCGAATGATGATGATAAACTGGACCTGGCAAGCTCAGGAACCAACTATCTTGATGACCTTGCTCATTATGCATTCAATAATGACATCTGGCCGGATGACATGGATACAATAAAGGATGACAGCAGATTCGATTCTCATATGAAGAACAAACAATTTATTTATACATATACAATAGGATTTGCAATAGATAATACTCTCTTGAAAGATACTGCAACCAATGGCGGTGGAGAATATTACACTGCCCGGGACTATGAGGAGCTTGCAGGAGCTTTAAGATCCGCCTTTGCAAGTATTGATGAGAAAGTGAGAGCTTATGCTTCTTTTGCAGCACCGAAATATTCACTTACTTATGGTGACAGGAGCGGTTATGTGGCAACATTCGTTCCCAAAGCAACACAGAGTATATGGGAAGGGCACCTCAAATCTTACAAATTGGACGATCAAGGTGATTTCCCCAACCTCGAAAATCCCGGTAGCGCTTTGGAGTGGGATGCAGGTGTTGTTTTAAACGAAAGATCTACTGCCAGGGTCATTTATACTGTAAAAGGTGGTACTCTGGTCAGTTTTGACTCAACACACATTGATGCTGTCGATCTCGGATTCGCTTCAGGAGATACGGTAGTGGATGATGCAAACAGGGATAAAGTGATCGACTTCGTTATAGGAAATAATGGTTATGGATGGATACTGGGTGATATATTCCACTTCACACCAACAGTTGTCGGCGCTCCTCTTAAATGGAAAGCAAGTTTTGACACATCCTACCAGCTGTTCTTTGACGAACTTACTGAATGGGTTACCATCGATGATGAGGAGGTCCTGATATCAAAGAGGCCTGAGGTAGTGTATGTTGGTGCAAATGACGGGATGCTCCATTGTTTCCTGGTCGAGACAGGAGAAGAGTTGTGGGCCTTTATCCCGCCATCATTCCTCACAAGACTGAGAGATATGGTCCCTGAAGTCCCGAATACAGACGGGTCCACAACAGGAACTCACCAGTATTTCATAGACGGTAAAGCAATTGCGAAAGATATAAAAGTTGCCAGTGCCGGCCAATGGACAGACTGGAAAACGGTTATTATTTTCGGTTACGGTATCGGCGGGGAGAATTATTGTGCTCTCGATATAACTGACCCGACCTCCATGTCATTTCTCTGGGAATTTAATGACCCTTCATATTCAGGCTTTTCCGAAGGGAAACCGATCCTTGCAAGACTTCAGAATGACGGGACCGGAGCACAATTTCCTGCAGTAATATTATCAGGAGGTTATGATATTGATGAGGAACCTGCAACAGCGCCTAACCTCAAAGGAAAAGGGTTCTTTGTCCTTAACGCATATTCAGGTGACATCGTTAAAAAGTTTGTTTACGCTGCCAGTGATACAGAGAGTAAGGTCGGAAGCACATATATCCATACAAATAATGATTTTATATATTGTTTTGCAGCTACTCCGGCCGCATTGGATTATGATAACAACGGCCTTACCGACTACATGTATATGACCGAATCCGGGGACTATACAGGTTCATCAGGCCATGGAGGCAGGATATGGAAGATTAACCTGAATGGTGATCCTGCCGGATGGGATGCTGTAAATATATACCAGGCAGAAGACGGACAGACTATGTGGCTCCCACCGACACTGGGATATGATTATGATTACAATCTGTGGTTATTCACCGGCACAGGACACAGGCCTCAACCCAATAACGTCAACAACATTACAGGCAGATTTATCGGTATTATGGACAATTCTCTCTCCTCAACATTAAACAACGGAAACCTGACAGATGTCAACAGCATCTGGACCGGAACCCAGGATCCGATAACTTCCGGGTTCTGGTTCGAATATACCGAAGGTTCCGGTGAAACAATTTTTGAACCCTACCCTATCTTTATAAACAGTACAATTTATTTCAACACATATGTCCCTACTACCACATCAACAAAGGTTATTGACCCATGTGTTCAGGAGGGGAACCAGAGTATTTACAGCTTTAAAGTAAGGGCCGGTGGAGGAGAGATCACCATAGAAGATCCGATAGTAGAAGCCGGGAAGATCCAGGGTTCCGGCCTCTTATCAGGTGGAAAATACAAGATCTATAAAGGTTCGGGAGTTGTTGGCAGTACAGATGTTATCGATCAGGAAACAATTGATGTAGAATCTGTTTTCGGTTCCATGACATGGGAAGAGAAGAAGAGGTAGAATTGAGATCATTGAAATACACTCTCCTTTTTCTGATATCGCTGTCGCTGATCTTCTGCGGCAGCGATGTAGTTGAAAAGAGCCTTAAAGTAAAAAGCAGTATCAAGCAGGTTTCCTTATCAGAGATCAAAACTCCCGAAAGCCCGGAAAAAGTCTTGGAGATCACCGGTGTTGAATTCAGCTCAACTATAAATATCGATAATGATATAGTAGCTCTTCCTGTATTATCCGACAAAGAAGCAGTGAAAAATTTCAAATACAGATGGTTTGTAAATGACCGGGAAATACAAGGTGAGACAGGTTTAACACTCTCGAGGGATTACCTGAATGAGAATGACTGGGTGTTTTGCCTCGTCAGCATTCAAAAAGAAGGGGAATCCTACCCCGAATTCAAGAGCAAGCTTATCAAAGTGCAAGGGACACTCCCATTGGTCAACCTGACCATGATAGAAAAATTCAATTCTCCAGGTGTATTCAGATATAAGATAAATGCCAAAATGCCGGAAACAGATAATGACGAGCAGGATACCGGGGAAGAAGAGGCTGATACTTCCGGAGCTGTAAAATTTGAACTAATATCTCCTTTGGAAAAAGGGATCGAGCTAAACTCTCTGACCGGTGAGATCGTTTGGAATATAACTGATCAATTAATAGAGGAGCTTGGGGATAAGGTCACAATAAAATTCAGTGTGATCTCTCCCTCAGGAAGGAAGGTGAACGCTTCTATCTCGCTGGTATTAAAGGATGGAGAAGCTGAAACCGTTGAAACTGATAACGGCTCTTCTATGGGAACTGAAATAGAATAACTAAAATTAAAGGGGGAGGATTTTCTCCCCCTTTTTTATCAATTCCAGATCTTGCTCTTTGCCGATTCTTTCACTTTTTCAAGAAGTACTTCTACCCCTTTGTTCAACTGCCTGTCAATACCTTTGATCTCTTCACCGGGCAGATTCTCAACAGGAACATCGGGGGGACATCCATTCAACTCCATATTTGTCATAGTTCCGTCATTGACATACCATCCCCTGAAAGGAAGCCTCAGCCATGTCCCGTCGATCAATGCAGTCCCGCCTGTGGAGATTACAGCGCCAAAAGTCTGCTTGCCTACCAGAGTTCCGCGTTTCAGGGTTCTGATAGACCATGGGAATATCTCCGCATTGGAATATGACATCTGGTTAATCAGAACAACTATCGGTTTTGTATATGCAAAAATAGATCTACGGCCATGAGGATATCCCTTCCCTCCATCCCTCGGGATAGTGACCGCATGCTGCTTTGTTGTAAGGATCTGAAGGAGGTAATCTGTTATCCAGCCGCCTCCGTTATATCTTACATCAATTACCAGCCCTTCTTTTCCATAGGCAATTGAATGAAGTTCCCTTTCAAATTTTTCAAGATTAGGCCATCCCATGGATTGAATATGAAGATATGCAAGTTTTCCGCCTGATAATTCATCCACCTTCTTCTGATTCCGTTCTATCCATGAATTATAAATAAAGTTCCGGTTACTGCTTACAGGAGTGATCTCAACATCAAGTTTTTCTTCTCCCCTCAGGATCTGGAGCATTACAGGTTCCCCTGCTTTATCCTCCATGAACATATAAAAATTAGATGCGGGTCCGGCTTTCTCTCCATTAACAGAGGTGATAATATCACCGGCAGATAAACGGCTGTTCTTATGAAAAGCAGGAGATCCCTTCAGCACATTACTTATTCTGAATCCGGGCCCTTCATAATTGTTTTCAAATAAAACTCCGATATCTCCTGTTTTGATATTTTTTCTTCCCTCTTCCATTCTTGAAGTTATCCTTAGATGTGAACCGTTCAATTCTCCTAGGATCATCGTGAATATATAATCAAATTCATGCCTGTTAAGGTCTTTGTTGATCCAGGCCCTGTATTTTTTGTAAATTCCATCCCAATCGACCCCGTGATATCCGGGATCATAAAAATTATCCCTCATGGATCTCCATGCCTCTTCAAATTTCTGAATATTCTCCGCCCCCATATCTATGGTCAGCTTTGCACTGAATGGAATAGGTTTCGGGGAAGTTTTCTTAATGTTCATTGTATTCAGCATCCCTGATTTAATGAAATAAAGGTCATCTCCTTTCTTAGCAAAATGTAGAGCCCTCAGTCCTTTACCTTTCCTGATCAGTGTTTTCCGGTCCTTCCCGTCCCATCCGATCTTATACAATCCTGTCCCTTCATCATTGCCTGCACTGAAAGCTACAATCTTACTATCCGGAGATATGGCAATCTCAAATTCATCTCCAAGCAATTTTGTCAGATGGGTCATACGGAGATGGATCTCATCAAAATCTACAGGCAGTATTCCTGCACTCTTTTCCGTATCGGTTTCAGGTTTCTTTTTGTCTGATTTCTTTTTCTTCTTTTTCTCTTCAAGCTTTTTCCATTCATCCGGAGTCATTTCGAACCACTCTTTTCTTAAAGCAAGCTTCCATATATCCATATTATTATTACTTCTTCTTGATATGAAATAGAGAAATTTCCCGTCAGGAGACCATACCGGGGAATAATCATCATCAGGATGCCTGGAAATATTGTAAGCTTTGCCTGCAGTCAGATCATAGATATATACATCTGAAGTAAAGTTGTTGTCATAGTGTGAATAACTCAGATAATTCCCGTCAGGTGACCAGGACATATCATTCATATTCCAGCTTTCAAGCAGATATTTTCCCTTCTCTTCTCCGATCGTTTTCAGGACCAGTTTCCCGTTCCCTTCGACATAAACGATCTTTTTATTATCAGGAGAAAGTACACCCATCGTCTCTTCAACTTCACTATTTGTGAGTGGTTTCAGTATATATTCATATGAATGATAAATATCCCTGTTTCCGTTTGGATAGACTAAAAAAATATCTCTGTTTCCATTTTTATCCGAGTCAAACATGATACCCCTGCTGTCACTGGTCCAGGAAATATTAGCTTCCCTGTAAGGTGAGTCTGAAATATTCTTAGCCCTTTTCCACCCTTTTTTTATTACAAATATTTCACCTCTTATTACAAACGCATAATATTGTCCGTCAGGTGAAACCTTCATCTCTGTCGCCTCTGATGAATATGATTTTTTTACAATATAATCATTCTTATGTTCCGTTGCTGCAAAAATGTTCAGCGGATAAGCATCATTATTAACATCTTTTCTATAGAGTTTATTCAGATATTCATATATGACAAAGCTCCCGTCTGAAGAGACCGCCGGATACCTGATCTGATCTCCTTTATGAAATGTGACCTGGGTCTTGTTACTTCCATTCTCATCCATCTTCCACAGGTTGAATGTTTCATCTGAATCAGAAACATAATAGATCGCTTTATTCTTAAAAACCGGCCACTTGTCATTCCCCGTATGATCAGTTAATTTACTATATCTGTCCTTTTCCCTGTTATAAACCCATACGTCATTATTTGCAGGCCCTCTGTATCTTTGCCTGAAATCAGGAATTCTGTTTATATTGAAAGCAATAAATTTATCATCTGCGGATATCGATCCGTTCTTTCCCATCTGATCCATAAGGAGCTTCGGCATTCCTCCCCTGACAGGAATCGAGAATATACCTGAATTACCATAATAAAAATGGAGATCTCTTCTTGAATGGAATATCACACCTGATCCGTCCCCGGCCCATCCGGTCACTTCGTCATGAGAAGACCTGTAGGTAAGTTGTCGGGCAGGCCCTCCTTCAGCAGGTATTACAAAAACATCATAATTCCCGTTTCTGTCAGAAGAAAAAGCTACAAATTTCCCGTCAGGTGAGAATTTTGGCCTTGTATCATTGCCGAAATGGTCTGTAAGTCTTTCAGCTTTCCCGCCCGAGACTAAAGCTTTCCATATATCTCCTTTGTAAGCAAAAACAACATAATTGGAGTCGGGAGAAATATCAGGATATCTCATAAGCGATATATCATTCCCTGCTGTAAGTATAAATGACAATAATAAGATCTGAATAATAATAAATAGTTTTTTCATTCCATCACCTCTAAAAGTTTAATGAAAAAATATATCACAATAAGTTTATTTTTAAAATTTTTTTAGTGAGGAATATTATTTGATCAGAGATTTTTTATATCTTTAAATAAATTAACGATCTCTGCTCTGTTCTTAACATTGAGCTTTTTATAGATACTATATATATGATTCTTAACTGTCCCGTAAGATATGAACAGCTTATCCTCTATCTCACGGCTTGTTTTCCCCTGAATGATCAAAGTAACGATCTCTTTTTCCCTCTTCGAGATCCCTTTCCTCCCGAACAATTTCTCCATTTCAGTTTCATCTCTGATCTTTTTCTCAAGCCTTTTAAGCCTTGATATGTGAAAACATACAAACATTGTCGCCAATAAAGCAAGAAGGAACATCCTGAACCACCATGTCTGCCAGAATGGCGGAGTGATCTTAAAACGGACAGAAGTCCCCTCAGTATTCCAGTCCCCGAAACAATTTGATCCGGTAACATTCAGCATATATTCACCCGGACTCAAACTGCCGAATGAGATAGAATGCCTGTTTCCAATATCCACCCATTGTTCACTAAGTCCGGACAATCTGTATTTGTATTTATTTTTTTTAGGGTTAAGGAATGTCATTGCTGAAAAATCAAAAGTGATCATCTTTTCATCGTGATCAAAAACAAGGCCCTCCTCGCTCTTAATCGGAATTGTTACAACATTTTCATCTTTGATCTTCCTTATCGATGTTATTTCGATTTGAGGAATGTTTGAAAACTTTCGAACCATTTCAGGATTAAACGAAACAATACCATTGTTTCCGGTAAAAAACATTTCTCCTTTTTTGTTAACGGCTCCTGAATTAAAAGTGAAGAAATCAATCAATAGTCCGTCAAATTTATTGAAATTTGTAAATGAGCTATCAGCCCTGTTCAGTCTGGAGACACCATTTTTGGTACTGAACCAGATATTGCCGGATTTGTCTTCGAAAACATCCCAAACCGTATCAGAAGGGAGCCCGTTTTTCCTGTAATAGGTTTTGAATTTTTCCGTATCAGGATCGAACATTTTCAAACCACCTTCATTCGATCCCATCCATAGTTTCCCGTCTCCGGATTCAATTATAGGATAGATAAATTTTTTCCTTGGATTTCCATCAGATATTTCCTCAAACCTGTTAAAACTATCTTTAACAGGATCATACCTGTTTAACCCGCCGCCATAGGTGCCGATCCATATCCTCCCTTTATTGTCCTTCATTACAGATGTAATGAGATCTGCACTTATAGAGCTGTTATCTTCAGTGTTATTGAAATAATGGATAAATTTTTCACTTTTAAGGTCAAACCTGTTTAGCCCCTCCATTGTCCCTATAAAAAATTTCCCCGGTTCATACTCAAGACATGAAACAACATAGTTATTACAAATACTTTCAGGATCATTCGGATCGTTCACAAAGGATCTAATGCTCATGTCTTTCTGATCCAGAATGATCAGCCCCTTTGACGTACTGATATATATGAACCGGCCTCCGGAGCCCTGAATATTCAGAATAGCATTTCTTTTGAGAGATATATTATTCTTAATTAGATCATCTAATTTTTCTACAGATCCCGACTCTCTATCGAGAATTAGAATGCCATGTTTTACCGTTCCAAGCCATAATTTGCCATCGTGATTCTCATAAACTGATATAAATAAGTAAGTGAGCTTTTCACAGGAGAGAATATCCCTCATATCATAATTCTTAAAACCTGCCCTGTTACCACTGAAAACATTAAGGCCGTTCATTGTTCCCACCCAGAATGTATTTGACCGGTCAATATATAACTGAAGTACCAGAGAAGAACTAAGATCTATTCCATGATGCCCTGTACCTGTATATTTATTATAGTTTTTTCTATCTTTTTCAATTGAATAGAGTCCCTCCCATGATCCGATCCACAAGCTTCCGTAACTATCTTCTGCTATACTGAAAACTCTGGTATTTTTTAGTTCTTCGACCCATGGATAATCCGGAGAGATCAAGGTTTTTGTCTTCGGATCAACAATAAAAACCCCATCAAATGTCCCGGCCCATAAATCTCCATACCTGTCCTCGAATATTGTACATATTGCATTTTTATTCACTGACAGCTTAATATCACTCTCGCCGGAAAATCGGTCAAAGGTTTTTAATTCTTTATTAAACTTGAAAAGGCCGTCCCGTGTCCCCACCCATAAAGATCCTGAACTGTCTTCAAAAATTTTCTGGATCCTGTTTCTGAAATTTATTTTCCCCCCGGGAAAAGGTTTATAATTCTCAAATTCATTACTGGTTTTATCAAATTTAAACAAACCTTCTCCCCAGGTTCCGATCCAGATATCTCCCAGGTTGTCTACGAATATTGATAAGATAATATTTGCTTTTGTATCCAAATTCCCCGGTATCGGATAATATCTTTTGAAGTCCCCCGTCTCCCTTTGATAACAACTAATTCCGCCCCCACTCGTTCCAACCCACAAAGTGCCATCTGTTTCCATGGCAAGACAGGATATCCTATTATATGAAATACTTGCCGGATCCTCCGGATCATTTTTGAAGATTTTGAAACTATATCCATCATATCTGTTTAATCCGGACTCGGTTCCGAACCACATATAACCTTTTTTATCCTGTATGATCGATGTTATTGTTTTATCTGAGATCCCCGATTCCACTGAGATCTGCTGAATTAAAAATTCTCTGTGATTCGATTCTAATATTACCGGGATCAGAAGGAGAACAAACATTAAAAAGAATATCTCTACTTTGAAAATATTTTTCATCACAATTATTTATACGAAAAAAGAGGCCGCCCCCGGAGGAGCGGCCCATATTTTAACACATAAACAAAATAAATATTAGAAATTTACTCTTACTCCAAACTGGAAGATTCCAGGATTGAGAACCCTTTCAATATTTCCCTGAGTTGGTCCCATTCTGGGATTCACTTTCAAAGAAGTTGCATTGTTAGTTACATTGTAACCATCTACAAATAGTGTAGCAGTTGAGTTGTCAGAAATCTTGAAGCTTTTCTCTAATCCGAGACTCAGCATCCAGAATGTCGGAAGTCTGTCAT